>Ga0208224_1000044_pt1 | contig 25000 bp, 28 predicted proteins | sample LakMenEpi26Oct09_FD_150735 | JGI IMG/M metagenome (GOLD analysis project Ga0208224, IMG submission 150735) | Freshwater microbial communities from Lake Mendota, WI - 26OCT2009 deep hole epilimnion (SPAdes) | ecosystem: Environmental > Aquatic > Freshwater > Lake > Epilimnion/Euphotic zone ... | reverse complement strand
GTTTGACCATCGTCACCTGTCTTAGTATAAATTTTACTTAGGATAACCATTATGAGTTATACCTAACAACATACTTAAGTGCATCTACTAGTTTATCTATAGATTCTTTTGCGGAATAATAAATGTTCTTTTTATTATTATTAACTGATCCTGCTTTATCTTTTGCAATAGTAGAATAAACAGAAGCCATCATTGAAAACTTAGTTGACATTGCTTGCAGCTCTATAATTAAATATGGAGCTTTAGCAGAAGGCACATCTGGATTCATTAATAATTTTACCACAATTGATAAAGCCTTGTCTAGCTGTTCATCGCTCATGTATTCATGAAGATCATTAAATTCTGTAATTGAACTAATTAACTCAAGAGTATTTTTATCCTCAGACATTCTTAACCTTTTTCTTATTTGACTTGACAGGCCCAAGATCGGCCTTTATTGTTCCGTCTTTTCTAATTCTAATAATTCTACCGTTTTTAATAACAGTAGGATTAAAAGGAATTTTGTTATTTGATCCCATGAGCTTCTCCAGATTCTATTAGTTGTTCTAACAATGACCATTCAATTACTGCAAGCCTTACTTTATTGCCAGAAGATCCCAGAACAAGTTTAAGTACTGGGTGCTTGTCTCTATTTACCTTAAATGTATCTGTGCATATCTTAGCCCACATATCTTTGGAAACAGAAATTGTTTTTTCATATTCTTTATAATCTACCACAAAATTGCCCCATTGAGCATCCCCTTTTTGGTAATCCCCACGTCCACTATTTTTTTGCTGCTTTGCACCATCTCTTTTTGCTTCTGATCTTTCTGACATCATCTGTTCACCAAGTGCTGAGAACTGTGCCCGTCTGGGCATGTCCAGGAAAGAGTAAAGGTTGATGGATCCCAAAAAGCTTTTTCTGCATTCTTTTCGCATTTATGGCAAGGCTTTGTGCCAATAATTTCTTCTAAAGCAGATTGCTGTACTATTTCTTTTTTATCAAAAAATTCATTAATGCTTGGCATCAATTAACACCCTTTCCATTTGATCTAAATTTAAAATTAATGGTGGATCGACAAGAGTATTGATATCTAGGTCTGGGCTTGTAGTTGTTTCTTTTCCATCTTTAGTCCATTTGTATCCTACTTTATAATTAGTATAATTTAGGGATGGAGCAAAGTTTCCATTCTTAAATTCTTCTGACCCCTCTGTTACTGCAACATAGTTCATTCTAATTGCATACCTATCGCTGTTGTTAATATTTAAAACTCCGTGATAAAATGGCTCACAAGAAGGAAAAACAAGAATGTCTCCAGGGATTGGCTTATATCCTAATATTTTTTCACCATCCCAAAAACAAATTTCTCCACCATCGTATTCATCATTTAAATATATCATAACGGTAAAAATTAATTTATACCCAGGAGTGTCCATATCCTGATCAAAAAAATCGCTATGGAAAGCAGAGAAATTAAATTTTTGTGATTCGGCTTTTGTGGCTAGGCTTACATCATATTTTAAAAACGCAATTCTTGTATTTTCACATTCATTAAATAGGTCAACTTTTTTATAATGACTTGGCCAAATATCTTTGTTACCATACTTAATCATAAAATCTTTTTTAACAAATCTATACGCATCTTCAAGCTTTTCAAAAACTGATTTTTGCTTTACTTGCTCTTTATCGTCTGGGTCAAAGTACCCTTGGGAAAAACCATGTGAACTAGTAGAGTCAATTTCAGTCATGATTCCATGATAACCCCAAGTCTCAAATTTTTTCATTAAATATTTATCTTCTTGATACATCTCCGCTTCTTTAAAAAATGACAATATCTCTTCAGTATCTTTTAAAACATTTTGGTACAGGATTGCTCCATCCATTAACTTATATGCCTTTACATTTTCAATGTCATTAAATCTTAGCATCTATATCTTTCTTAAGTTTTTCAACAACCTTTGGATTATCCTTTAGATACTGTACGGCTTTAGATCTACCCTGCAATCTTTCTGAGTTAACTGTGTACCAAGCGCCACCTTTTTCAACTAATCCGCACATTTCTGCTACGTCTAAAGTTTCTCCAATATCGTCAACTCCTAAATGATCTCCTTGGTAATAGAAGTCGTACTGTCCTGATAAATTAGGGGGGCCGAGTTTGTTGTAATCGACAATCCAATTGACTGGCCTTCCAACTCTCTGTTCAATAATTTTATCGCCAACTTTAACACCTGCCTTGATAGCATTAGCCTCAGCTTCTGAGGACCAAAGCTTAATGACCGTAGAAGAAAAGAACTTGACCGCCATTCCCCCTGTTGGAATATGGGAGGCGTGCATAGATCCAAACTGGTTTCTTTGCTGTGAAATGAGAACCAATAATGTGTTTTTGTTTGCATAGTTTAACATTTTGACTGCGTGGGTCATATCCTTTGCTTCTGCGCCTATCTGTTTTGTATCTTGTAAATCTTTTAACTCGTCGCCATCTTTTTCAAAATATATTGCAGGCAACAAAGCTGATATTGAATCAACTACAATAATATCTATATCTGCAGACATAAGTTTTGTTGCAACGTCCACCATGTCATTAATAGTTTTAGCTGGTGAGTATATTAGTTTTGATGAGTCAACTCCTAATTTTTCTGCCCACTCTGGAGAATAAGAATGCTCTGCGTCAATCCAGGCGCAAGTTTTTCCTTCTTTTTGAGCAAGAGCAATCATTTGCAAACAAAAGGAAGATTTACCAGAAGACTTATTTCCCCATACCAAGGCCTGTCTTCCATGTCCAAGTCCACCGTTAAGTGCTAAATTTAAACCAATACTTGGAGTTTTTTGTTTTATGATTTTAACATCTACTGCAGACTGAACTCTATCTCTTGTTTTTGAATCCAGCTTTGCTAAAATCTCTTCCATTAAAATTGTCATTTTTATTCTTTCTCTGTTTCGTCCATTATAGCATTTTTTTCGCCAGAATTTTCCGACAACTTAAATACAAAATTTCTTGAAACATCATCGAACTCTACCTTTAAATTCTCTTCATCCCCTAATCCAAAAAATATATCAATAGGGACTAAAACCTCTTTTTGAGTTTTTAATATTGCTACAAGTATCTTTGAAGAACTCATTGCTTTAAATATCTCTGAGGCGCTGTCTGTCATCTTATCTCCTTTATCATTAAAGTTCCATCATCTAGTTTTGATAGAACTGGCTTACTTTTCATTCCTTCACGCATTTTACCTAAAACTTTTGAATACATTGTTGGAAATGCAATTGCTCTAGTTAAATTCTTATTCTTGTCTGTCATGACAATATGCGCCATAGTTTTTCCAGCTTTAGTTTTGTATGGACTAAAATTAACTACCATCTGCTCATCTTCTTGCATGTCATATTCTTTTCTATATAAATAATCGACAAACAGATCTGTTCCATTAGGGTCTATTTCAGAAACTTTAATATACCTTGCAATTCTATTATCTCCAACTAATATAAAATACATCTGTCCAGTTTCAATTTGAGTTTGCTCTGTATGGAATAAACCTACGGTACCAGTCTCGTCTACAATTTCAATTCGTGACCAACCTGTTCCCCTCTTGATACTTTTAACCATTCCAAACAAAGGGAAAGATCCTAGGTCTTCAAATTCTGAAATTGGTCTTGCCTGTGATTTAATTCTTGGTGGCAAGTCTACTGTAAAGGTAGGAATGCTTAGGTATTCGTAGTAGTTTTCTTTTTCCTTACCAGTTCTGGGATTGTCCTCAAAAGAAGCACCACCAATAGCATTAAGAGCAGATACAGCCCTACTATTAATCCCGCTACCTTTCGCAGAGGCTTTTTGAATGAAATCGGAATAATTGGCATAAGGCCTTCTTTCTATAATTTTGTTAGCAATACTGTCAGATATAAACTTTATATCTGCTAATCCAAATTGCATTGCATCTTCTTTTAATGAAAAATAAACATTTGAATTGTTTATGTCTGGAAGAAGTATCTTAAGGTTTAATCTTTTCGCTTCAATAAGATAGCCAGTTTTAGCATCTTTATCATTTTCGTTTTTAAGAACCGAAAACATAAACTCAAGAGGGTAATAAGTTTTAAGCCAAGCCGTATAATAAGTAAGCATGGAATAAGAGACAGCATGAGAACGATTAAAAGAGTAGCCAGCATGAGCCTCGAAATCACTCCAAAGGGACTGGGCCTTTTTCTGAGAAATGTGTTTTGAAGCCCCATTAATAAATTTATCTTTGAATTCGTCAAGTTCTGTTGCATCTCTTTTTTTACCAATAACCTTTCTAATTTTGTCAGCTTCTGACCAAGACATTCCGCCTAGATAGACGCATGCTTGCATAACCTGTTCTTGATATATAATAACTCCGTATGTGTTTTCTGTAAAAGGACGCATTATCTCATGAACATATTGCGTAGGCTCTTGCCCACGTTTTCTTGCTACGTAAGAAACTCCTACGGTATTCATGGCTCCTGGTCTTACTAAAGCGTTAGAGGCAGCCAAGTCTTCAAATTTATCTACTCCCATTTTTATTAACAAGTTTGTGTAAGGTACTGCTTCTGCTTGAAACACTCCCTTAGTATAACCTTCGCTTAAATTTTTATAAACCTTTGGGTCTTTAAAATCTAATTGAGACAAATTGATTTCCTTGCCAGATCTTTCTTTAATTGCTTTGATAGTATCAGAAATAACAGAAAGAGTTTTTAAACCAAGAGCATCTACTTTAATTAATCCAATATCAGCAACCGTATCCATGTCGTATGCAACGACTGGAATTCTTCCTGAAACTTTATCTTGAGGATCTTCTCTAGATTCTATGGGTGCAAAGTTTCTTAAATCTTCTTTTGCCACGACTACTCCAGCAGCGTGAACACCAACACTTCTAATTTTTCCACGTAACTTTTCTGCAAGCCATAAAACTTCTGGGTACTTCATTCTAAATTCTTTTGTGTTAGGTGAATCTATAAACTCTTCAAATGTATCAACTTGTTTCATTGCCCTGTTTACATCAGACAGAGGAACCATAAATACACGAGCAGCATCCCTTACAACTCCCTTGTCTTTAAAATAAGTAAAAGTTGATATTGACGCAACGTGTTTAAATTTCTTTTTAAGATAATCTTTTACTTCTTTGCGTCGACGATCTTCAAAATCAGTATCAATATCTGGAAAATCGTTACGGTCTGGGTTAATAAATCTAAAGAACAAAAGGTCGTATTCAATTGGGTCTACATCTGTAATTCCCAAGGCATAGCAAACTAATGATCCTGCTGCTGAACCGCGTCCTGGTCCAACCATTATTTCATTTTCTTTAGCCCAATTAATCATATCTGCAACAACTAGGAAATAAGAGGCAAAATTTTTATCTTTAATAATTTCTAATTCTTCTACCAGCCTTTGCTCATATAAGTCATTTCCCATCCATGACGAGGTCAGGTGTAGTCTTTCTAGGCCTTCAAAGGCCATATCAGAGAGCTTTTGGTCGGCATTGGTCTTTGGGATAGGGAGTAGGTCTAGACCCCTGTTAAAATCGTATTCTCCAATTTTTTCCGCTATCTCCATAGTATTTTCATAAATGTCTACTCGTTTAATATCACATTTGTTAAAGTCAGATTCAATTTCTTCTCTAGTCTGAATAAATAAATTATAGTCTTGGAATGATATTCTTCTGTCTGGGTATAGATAATTAAGTCTGTCTAGTACATTTCCCATTCCCCTCGAAACCTCAAAGTCTGATTCCTTATCTGATTTAGGAGATGTAGATAGAATAAGCATTGCTTCTTCTAAAGTCTTATCTTCGCCTTTTGCGTAATGGGCATCTCCAGTCGCTACTGGCTTAATTCCTAGTTTGTCTGCTAATTCTAGCAACTTGCTATTTATTTCTTTTGGATTGTGAGATTGTACCTCAATGTAAAAATCTTCGCCAAAAGTTTTCTTAAAATCTTTAAGTATATTTTCCGCTTCCTCAAACTCTTCTTTTTCAATGCACTTACTAATAAGTCCATTAAGGCATCCAGAAAGAACAATAATATCTTTTGCATATTCTTTTAATATCTCCATATCAATTCTAGGCTTATGGTAAAACCCTTCATTCCAAGCTATCTCTTGCAATGAGTTAATATTCTTTAATCCGTTTTTATTTTTAGCCAGTAAGATAATGTGGTTGTACGCCTGTATGCTTTTGTCTGTTGCAGACGATCTATCAAATCTATCTGTCGGAGATATGTAAGCCTCTACTCCAAGAATTGGCTTAATCCCCAATTCCTTTGCAGCAATTTGCATTTCTCTGTGTGATGACAATGTTCCATGATCTGTAATTGCTATAGATGTTTGCCCAGCGTCTATTGCTGCTTGACATAATTCTTTTGGAGAATTAAGTCCGTCCATTAAAGAATAATATGAATGAACGTGTAGATGTGTAAAACTCATTAATAACCGCCTTGACATTCGTTTCTGGTGTGGTACAACCTGGTACTAGTTAATGTTTTTTTAGTTGGTGCGTATATATCTTTCTTGCAGCAGCCACACTTTACATGCCACTCTCTGGCAAAAAAGTTGTAAACTGCTCCTACATAATTTTTATATTTATTATACACAAATTCTTGAAATGGATCTGGTATATCGTATGTAGTCATGATTACATTTTACTAAATAAAACTGAGGGTGGCAAGAGCCACCCCCAGCATATTTAATTTACCACTCTACGCTACCAGTTGAGGCAACTGCTAGTTCTTGTGAGGACTCTCCCATGTAGAAAGACTCTTGTTCTGCGTATGGAACATTCCTTACAGCAGTTTTTTCAAGATCAAATAGTTCTAATTTTGAAAAATCAAAAGGTGTTTCATCTTTGGCCAAAGGAATAATTGTGTAGCTTGTGTCTGTCTTGCTACCGTTTCTTTTAATTCGCCAATTTAAATTTGTAATACTTCCCATTTCACCAGCGTATTCGATTAATGTAGGAGTAATTGTTTTTCCACTTGTTCCCTGAGACAATATTGCAACATATGGATCATTCTTTCCGTCATCAACTAATACATTGATATAAATACGGGTTCTAGCTTTCCATCCAGCCTTTGGATCTTTGCGATGCTGTTCTTGCGCCCAGTCGCGTCCTTCTGACTCCATGGTGTCTAGAGCTTTTCTTCGATAATCTTTTGGATTGGTATGCTCTAAGGCAATAAATCCACATCCGAGTTTGTCATTGTAGTTGGGTGAATCTGCATCCAACTCTTGAAGAAATCTAATCTTAACGCTTTCTCCATCTTCAATTTTTAACCAACGACCTTTATTTTCTTCTCCGCCTGAATATGCAGGCTTGTCTAGTGCTTTATTTAGGTCTTTTAGACCTTTTACTATGCTCATTTCTTCTCCTTTTGTAGTTGATGGTATAGATCCATCTGTTTTACCATTGTATCATAATGTCCAGGATTTGTATTCCACATCGGACACTGAATTTATTATGCATTCCTTAATTTCTTTTTCTGATAAATCTCCTGCGTCTTTCGCATTATTTTGATAAACTTTACCATATTCACAAGAAGCCCAAAGAATATCTTTATTTCTTAAACTAGAAGAAATAGATAATCCAAGTTCTCTGCCAGCTGAATCTGCGTCTGTCATTATAGTAATTTTTGTAAAGTATCTATTTAACAAATTAAGATTGTTGCTTGATAGGTGACCCCCTAGAGTGGCAACAACATTTGGGAATCCAGCCTGATGTACCCTGATAGCATCAAAACTAGATTCAACAATGATTACGTGGCTACCAATTTTCTTTGCCCTGTGTATATTAAACAATGTTTGATTCTTAGGAAGGTTGGTGCTATTTTTAAATTTTTTCTCAACTATAGATCTTCCAACTATTCCTACTGGAAGTCCGTCTGGGCTGTGCACTGGAACAACTACCATGTTTTGAGATTCAGAGTAACCCAGTCTAAAGTAATTCATAGACTCTGAATTTATCCCTCTTGTCTCAAAATAATCTCTTGCTTCTTTACTAAGAGTTAGTCCCAAATAAAGCTCATCTAATTTCTTGGAATCAAACTCAACAAACTCTGGCTTATCTTCTAAGGCTTGGCTTAAAAGAATATCAAAATTATCTAAGGACTCGCTCTCTTTGTTTGAAACCAATCTTATAGCTTCAAAATCATTTTTATTACAAATTCTTTTAACTAATTGAATAATGTTTCCAGATTCCGCACATGCTGGGTTGAAGCATATCCATGCTCCATTTTCTTCACTAATATAAAAGCAAGGCGTATGAGTATTGTTATGAAATGGACAATACAAAACTAAATTGTGATTAGACTCACTAATTATCCTTAGCCCAATTTCTTTAACAACAGACTTTATATGGTTTGGTGCATACTGCGTGGAATTACTTTTCCTTGTGTTATCCCTGACGATTCCCATGCCTTCCTCCTTCCTACATATATGCCATGTAAGGTCATTAAGAACTTCCATGTTTCACCTGTAAATTCTACCGAAAATGCTGTGTCTATGTCAAGTACCCTGGCATATCCTTTTGATCTCATATCATGAGTCAAAATATTTTCGTATTGATTTTTTATACGAATCATATCAGAATCTTCTTTGAAAAAAACTTCAATTTGAAATTTTTTAATTGTTTTGTGCTGGTGCATAATCATATAATTCTTTAATTATTCCTCTATTGATATCCCAGTCTAAGTGGAAAGCAAACTCGTGTCCGTGTCTATTCTTTCTAGAAACAATTTCAATTAAATTTGTTCCAGGATGTTTGTGGATAGCCATTGCCATATCAGCATCATACTCTATCGCTTTAGACCAAGCTACTTGGCTCATCATTGGCGGATCATCTTGATCAGATACGTCATCGGCTGTTGCCGCTGTAATATCTATAACGGGGATGTTGTTTGAAACTGCAAGCAATTTAAACTCTCTAGAAATATTTCTGTTTCTTTCTACCTCAGAATGACTTCTCTTATTATCATTAAACAATTGATGATAGTCTAAAATAACTAAATCTGGCTTGTGTTGATCTATCTTTCCTTGAACAGTCGCTGGAGTTACTTCTGTATTTCCTTCATTAGAAACTAAAACAAAACTATTCTTTCCTTCAAATCTTTTAGTACCCCAAGATTTAAAATCATCAATATTAATATCTCCTCGAGAAAGATCACTAGCCTTAAATAGTCCAGAGCCAAGCATTGTATAAATACGATCACGCATATTTTCTGGAGACATTTCCAAAGAAACAATCATTGGTTTAAATCCTTGCTCCCAAGCTTTGCATGCAAGATAAGAAGTAAACCATGTCTTTCCTTTTCCTGGCCATCCAATAGCAACGATTAAATGTCCTGGCGCCATTCCAGTTGGGTATGCAGCATCTATTGCTTTAAATCCAGTTAGTATTCCTGGACTTCCACCCATTACTGAAGCTCTGTCTTTTACTGAAGAGAAGTGCCTTGTTGCAGAGTCTAAATCTATAACGTCTAAGTCTCTTACATTATTTGTAAACCTTGAAAGGTTTGCCAATTTGCTTTGCATATCTGCAAGTACTCTTGAGGCAGCATCTTGCTTTAAAGCAGATCCAGATTGAAGAAGTATGTTTTTTAATTGTGAAGACAAGTATTCATTTTTTAATTTATCTAGGTAGTATCCAGTTTCAGCCTTTACATTAATGTCTGGGTCAAAGTCATGAAATTTTTCCTGAAGAACACTAGCCTCTGGCACAGCCTTAAACTTATAATAGTAAGACTTTAAGCCCTCCCAAATATCCCTATGTGACGTAAAAAGATCATCTACGTTATCTGCAAGCAGGGTGCTAATGTCTTTATTTTGACACACTGCGGATATTAGTGTTGCTTCGGTATTCATTCGTCTACTTCCTCTACTAGTTTTTTAGTTTGTTCTCTTAAAATTTTTCTTTTTGCCTTATCTTTTTCTAATTCTTTTTGTGCAGAATCAATTTTGTCAAAATTGTATAAGAAAAATATTAAAGGATGTCCAGGCTTTATTAGTTTAAAATAATATTCTAAAAGAGTCATTCCTCTATCAAAGCCAACGCTTTCAATAACGTCCTTCATCGCCATCTTATCTCTAAATTTATTCAAAACTGGTTTTTTGCCGTACTTTTCCTCATAAAGCTTTTCGTATTTCCATAGCATTATGTAGGGCTGTTTATTTTTTTCAGCCTGGGAAATGGCTAGATCATTTTCCATCTTTTAATTCTTTCTCTATTTCTTGAGTTTTTTCAATAAGCTTTTCTTCGACAAATTTATAAACACGCTCAGTGGCAGTATCTACATTTTCTCCATTACGCACATTGTCTTCTACGCCTATTCCAATTTTAATGCTTTCAAAATTTCCTAGGTTTCTAGTAAAGGATAGGTCAACCTTAACCACTGTTGTCATTTATGCTCCGCCTTCTTGTGTCTATTTAAAGTTTCATTAGCAAATATTCCCCAGCGAACCTCTATGTCTTTATTGCAAATATCACAAGTAACAGCTCTGCTTTTTTCCACTAGTCCGCCTTCCACACTGGAACGAATCCAGATTCAGTTTTAGTATACAATATAATATTGTTTTTGAGAAGTGCCCTTAATTCTGACCTGCTGGGTATATTTTTTACATATCCAGCTTCTAGGATATACGCATGTAAGTCAAGTATGTCAGACTCACTAAACATAAACTTATACCACAAGCTATCTGGATTACTTATCGGATATACCTTTTGAGGTTTCTTTATTTTTCCTTGCAAGATATACTCTTCAATTGTAACTTTATGTCTTCCAAGAATTAAGCCTACATCTTTTATAGTATATGCGTTTTCCATTTTTTTTAAAACGTCGGAATAACTATACATCATTCTTTTTTTCTCAGCATAACACCAAGCGACTACTTCGTCTCTAGGCCTAGATAACCTAATTACTTTATGTAATTTATTATTTAAGAAGAAATAGAGAAATTTTTTGCGTGCTTTTGATCCATTTTTTCTAGCCATTTACCGAACGCACTCGTTTCTTTACTAATCATCCATCTTTTTCCGCACTGCATGCAGAACAATTCAACATGTAGTTTTTGAGAAAAAACTCTATCTACAAAAACTCTACCTTTACACTTTTGACATTTCATTATAAGCTAAACAATTTCCCGTCTACTACACAAGTATAGTCTGGGGATACATGTATCATATTAACGTGTGGATACTTTCCATTTTCAATATGCGCTATTGCAAATCCCTTTTGCCAGTCATGATGCTGGGTATATTTCATTCCTGGACCCTTTTCATCGCACATATGACCAATCTCATATCCACGCAAAGTTTCCCCCTTGCCTTTATTTCTTAATTCATAAGTAACTAAATGAGATGCAATCCTATGAGAATGTCCTCTAATTAAAGATACTTGTAGATCTTCCATGTCTTTTCTAACCGACCCTGTTGCTGAAATTGAAATTCCATGATGGACGTGGATATCTCCAAAACGTTTCTTTGGCAATTCATTATAATAAATATAATCATATCCTAATGAATCTAAACTCCATAAAGCTTCTGGGGTAACATGCTTTGCATATTCAGGAATTTTCTTATCCAAATAATCAAAAATTCTAATATCATGATTTCCTAACGCTGAGAAAAGCTGTGCGTTGGGAAGCATCTTTCTTGTTCTTTCATAAAATTCACGGGCACCACTTGCCTCAAACTTCATGTCTTTTAGCATTAACTCTAAATCATTTGTTACGTCGTCATTCTTGTATGCCTTTAAAAACTCTGTTGGCTTTCCTTCTGTAAATCTACTATAGCAAGCCTGATCATCTGTATCGCCAAGATAGTCTACAACATCTGGCTTAAACCACTTCATAACCTTAAACCAAAGCTCAATCATTTTATCATCTTGATATGGAAATTGCTGATCTGATGACAGCATCCATTTTAAGTCGTTAGACATTTAATATCCTTAAATTAAAAAAGTCACAGTTTTGTGACTTTGAGTACTACCTATATTTTAACATATAATGACAGTCTGTCAATATTTAATTAGCCTTTTCTTTAAAAGCAATGTAGTTTATTTTTAGCTCTCCAACGGGTCCGTTAGAAAAGTATTGAACTTGTTTGCCATTAATTATCCTGAGAGTGATTTGTCTTTTAGAATCTATAGAGCCACCACCAATACTAATTGTATAAATAGGAGGTTCTCCATTAAACTTTGCATCTACTGGCAAATCTACTATTGCAGACGGACCTCCATTAGCACTAGTTAGGGCTGGAATTGTAATGGAACCACCAGAAATTACTGGAACAGTTGTAGTTCCGTCTTCTAGGGTATTTTGCAAACCTTGAGCAATTTGATAAGTTTTTGTTAAACCATCTTTTAAATCATTTAATTTGCTAGCGTCTAAAGGCTCTCCATCATTAAATATTGGTTGTTTTAAAGTTGCCACAATTAACCTTCTTTCACAATATTGTCTAGGCTATCTGAGTATTCTTTAATAGACTTTTCACGTTCTTGATTTTGATCCATTAGTAAAGTAATTTCTGCACGCAACACTGCTATCTGAGTTTCATAGTTAGATACAATTTCCCCTATGCGTTGCTGCAGGGCTGTAACTACTAACTCTGCTTTATCTGTCATTTTTTATCTTATTCTTCTAGTAGTGCTAGTTCTGATTCAAGAAGACTCTTTCGAGCATTAAAATCTGCTAGCTGAATGTTGTAGTCCGCAATAGCTCCTTGATCGGGAGTTGATTTTGCGTTCTCTTCTCTTTTAGAAAGATTTACATTGTATATAGAATACTCAAGACTCTTAAGCCTTGTTTCTACAACCTTGCTTTTTTCTTCATCTGTTAATTCATATGTCATTGTTTTCCTCCATGTTAGATTATAGCATTTGCCATATTATTTGGCTATATTACCATTTATTTAATGGGCATGTAGCATTCAAAAGCTTAGTTTTTGCTGCCATAAAACACCCACATTTTCTGCATTGCTTGGTTACCTGAATAAGCATTGGGCATTCTTTACATATATTATATCTTAAATTGGCAACATCTTCTACTACCCTTGTCTCATTTGGATTTAAAAGATCCCATGGCCTGACCGCTGGCTTTCTTTTTAAATTTTCAATCTCTACCTTTTTTTGTTCATCAAATTGTTCTTTGTTTCTAGATTCCCACTCTGTAAATTTACTCATTTATTCTCCTGTATAAAATTCTAATAAGTTGTATTCCCTATCTACATTATACATTCCATCAATTACTTCATCGTCCCAGCCTTCATACGGTGTGCGAAAATCTCCATTTTCATCATACAGCCAACCTGGAACTACTTTATGATTTTTTTGTAACTGATCATTGTTTGGATATATATAAATTGGTAAAAAATCTGGGCTACTGCATAAAAGACTACCTAAAAATGAAGATGTTTTCAATGTTTCTATAACTTGTCCATCTTTTATAAAATTAACAGTAGAGCAATCTTCATTTTCTGAAACAATGCTATCTGAATTAATTAGCAATTCATAGAAATCAGTATAGGCAACCATATCTGCAACTAGCTTTCCATCTATTCCAAAACCTAGTGCCATGTGATTTTTTATTGGATTTGGATTATCACTCCAAAAAAAATATATATCTGAATCTTTTAGCATATTAAAATACTATCATTTTTGTTTATTTTAGTCAATAGGTTTAACATGAAAAACTGCTTGCCCCGCTACCACCACATCCTGACAATGATCCAGGTATGCAACAACCTCCTGCTTGATCTGTGCTTGTACATCTTCTTATTGACAAAACAGGTGGACATGGATTTGGCGCAACGTACCCGCATGTAGGAGAGTTTGATGTATTTGTGCTGCTACTAAATGAACTTGATGAGCAACCATAGTTCCAAGTTCCAGTATCTACATTGTTATGGTAAACTTTTCTTCTAAAATAATATGTTGTAGTAGTTGTAGTAACTAACGTAAACCCGCTGCAAGAGTTGCTTGTGCTTTGTGTAAAAGTATAATATTCGCAACTACCGTATGTTACGGTTATCCATCTCATATACATTGTTCGATTACCATCTGGAGGACAGAAATTTCCTCCTGGTGCAACTGAATACACGAAATCTCCGCTTGGGGTATCACGCCAAGTTCCAACCAGATAGTCTCCAGTTCTTGTTGGTGTTGGTGCTGTAACACAATTTCCTGAAGTGAAAGTAGAGCTTGTTGTAGTAACAGTTCCACCATTTGCATTCCATGTGATTGTATATGTTGCTGCTGACCATCTTGCATATATAGTAATATTTGATGTTGGCGTATATGAATTTCCGCCAGCTCCTACTAAAGATCCCCCTGTTGTTGCAGTATACCATCCATCAAATGTGTAATTAGTTCTTGTTGGTGTTGGCAAAGTGACTGAGCTTCCTTGATTTACTGATGCAGAAGATGGAGAAACGGATCCACCATTTGCATCATAGGTTACTGTATATTGCAAAGGTGTCCATCTAGCATACATTGTAATATTTTGGCTTGGTGGGTAAAAAGTGCCTCCAGCATTTACTGAGTAAGTATAATCATGTGATATTGTGTCTCTCCAATACAGAAAAGTATATCCGCTTCTTGTTGGTGTCGGGGCAGTAACGCTTCCACCAGAAGTGAAAGTAGATGATGCATGTGTGGTGTCTCCACCATTTACGTTCCATGTCACCGTATAAACTGGCTGTATAATTATTTCATTTGTAATAACAACTTGATCTGGAGAAACACCATTTGTCCAAGTAACTTCTGCTCTTACCTTATTTGTCCACCCATCAATTGTATATGTTGGAGTATAAGTCAATCCGCCATTTTGAACTATTGCTCCTCCAGAAAATGTTCCTCCACTAAATCCTCCGTCATTAATTCTCCATTTCCACGATACCGTTGGAGACGGTATTCCTGTTGCATCTGTTTTTGTTAAAGTCAATGCCGAGCCAATTTGTCCTGTGCCACTAATTGATGCTGACCCTCCTGATGGGGCCGTGCCTCCTGTTACCATAACAGAATTTGAATTTGAGGGGGTGCTACTTCCATTTACGTTTGTTGCGGTAACAACACACCTAACTGGGAAAGCATTTTCTGAATAAAAATTTGTATTTAAAACTAATGAATTGCTCAAAACGCTGCCTGAAGCTGCTCGGCTTTGATTTATATTAAGCCACAAACTTCCTTGGTCATTGTATTGCCATAAATAGCTATAAGATACTGGATTGTACTGTGACCCTGTGTAATCCCAAACTCCGTCTGTTACTGATAATGTGTTGTAAGCAGGTGAGGTTGCAACTGGCGCAGTTACTATTTTGGGAACGGGTCCTGTAATTAGCGCAACAATATTATCCAAAACATCAAACCCTGGGGCGTTGTCGTTATCAGAATCATTGTAGCTGTTTTTTAAAACTAATTGAACGTACAGGTATTTATTTAATGCGCTTAAATTTGGCGTATACGAAACATACCTATCTCCTCCAGAACCACTTGAATCTTGCAAAAATATTTTTTGCTTTAAAGTAGATGACGAAGGTGATTGAAATTGAGAGTCTAGTTCATGTATGGCTACGTATGATTTAGAGTAATCTGGTTTATCATACCAATTGTTGCTTACTGAAAAATCAATTAACTTTTCTACTTCTGCTTGGATAGAATTATTCTCATAAAAAGAAATTGATAAAATTGAGCAAGGCTGTTTTACTAAATAAACTCCGTCTGAGTTTGCTTGCCCTATTGAACTTCCATTTATTTTTCTTACTCTATAAAATATAAATTTTCCATCATGTAAATCTATGTATCCGTTTGCATTTCTTAATTTATCTCCAGAGCTTTCGGTGTTTGTAATTTCTGTAGCATTACCAACGCCATCTTGCAAAGCATCAACGTCTGATTTATAAAAAAATCTTTCTGTCGCAGTTGATCCGCTTACGTTTTCCCAGTATTCAGTTGCGTCCCAGCCCCACAAATAAGTAGTTCCTGTTTGACCTCTAGCAATTGAGTCATCTCCTGGACCCATCATTTCATAGGAGTCAACCTGTTGTCCATTATAACCAGTAACTCTTATCTCTGGATTTCTTGTTGTATACGGTTGTCCTGCAAATTTTGAGAAAACTTTTTGCCAACTTGATCCAGTAAATCGATATATTGCTTTTATTCTTCTCCAGGTTCTTGTGCTGTCCGTATATCTTCCTGGTACTGCGGTTAATGAAGCAGTTTCGTCACCACTAGTTTTTCTATAAATGTTTGAATGCTTTCTCCAATTTTTTGAAGAATCTGTAAAATTGCTTGCAGAGGTATTTAAATAAGTTTCTGGCTTAGTTTTTCTGTACCATGCCATTTTAGTCTACCGTCATCCATAAATCTCCTGGTGCAAAATCTATATACTCTGTAGATAAAGTTAATGAATTATATACATATCTTCCTAAATTTGAAGATGTTGGAACTGTTGATCCACCGTAATGCAAAGCTCTTCCTCTTGTTAATTCTCCGCTTTGATTTAATACCAAATAGTTATCTCCACCATAATTGTTACTATCCGATTCTATGACAGAGTCAGCTAAGCTGGCTACATCAAATCTTAGGTACCCTGTATTAAACAATAAAGGATTTTGTCTTGTTGGCACTCCTCCACCAAAGCTCATTACACCTTTACCTAAATTAAAAGATCCATCATTTTTTATAAACTGAGTAGCTGTATTTTTATCTCCGTCTATATATATATTTGAAGAAACCATATCTCCAGATATTGTTAAATTTCCATTTGAAGCAGTTAGCGTAAACTTTCCTGTTGTGCCACTTCCATTATAATGTGCTATTGAGTCTGGAGTTAGTCTTATATGCTGACCAGAAGCGGGTCCTAAAAATATAGCTGGGTCTACGCCGCTATTTATTTTAAGTGTTCCTGCATCATTTTGCAATGAATTCTCTAATAATTTCCATCCACCAATGTATCCAGCTGACGCTGTTAACGAACCAGTTTTTGAAACACGAAATGGAGCACTTAAATAATTTGCATTTCCTAGCCAAATTCCAGGAGCTGTTAGACTGTCTGGGTCTGCTTTAAATACGGCGTCTCCTGATCCTATTGATAGACTACCAGTAAATGTTCCAGAGCCGTTAATTGCCAATGTTCCTGTATTGCCGCCAATAAATTCAAGAAGTTTTGTAGTTCCGTTTGTTCCATAAATAACTAATGGTGTATTGGATCCTCCTATTTCAACTCTTGCTCCACCGCTTGCGCCAGCTTTAATGTACGCATCTGCCTCTAAGAATCCTGTTTTAATTTCACTTGCTGGCAATTTTTCTACTGTGATATTTGTTGGACTAGAAACTATTGCCGTTGTTGTCTCAACTGGTGGCACTGCTGCATTTACAGTTTTAATTTTAACATAATATGGAACGCCATATTGTAATTTTGTTTGAGCATTTTTATCAATTACAGTTCCAACTCCGATTGATACCTGATTAGTTCCGTTTGCAAAGTTTAATGAATGAACCCAGTTATTATCACTTGGAACAAAATCAGCTGATGTCCCTATGTAAACTTTGGCGCTTGCAAAAGTTCCTGTAGGAAAATTACTAATCCCGTCTGATTTCTTTCCATTCCAAGAAACAATAATTGATGCAAGTCCTGCTTCTATTGTTGGCGTAGATGGGTCTTGAGGAGGAAGAATTGTTGTTCCGATTCCTGGAACAACTACTGGTCTTGCACTACTTACTGCAGACTTCTTGCCGTAAGATGTAACTGAATAAAGGGTTACAAAATATTCTCCAGAAGGTGCGGCAATTGTTTGTGTTCCAGCTGATTTAAAACTTGAGGTTGGTTTAGTTCCATCAAAAATACCGCCGTCAACATAAATATCTACTCTATCTACATTGGATATAATTTTTCCAGCAGCATCTGTTCCGCTCCATGTTACTCTAATTAATCCAGGTTCTCCTGTAACACTGCCTTCTGGAAGAGATGGTTCTCCTGGAACTGACTCCCCTGGAGTTGTTATTGCTTTTGTGGCAGACCATGCGGAAAATGATCCGCCTTCTCTTTTCCATCTAAATTGTAAAGGATATGTATCGTTTACGTCAAGGTCAGTAATTGTTACAATAAAATAATTCTTGTCTCCAGGATCTACCTTAGAACTATCCTTTAATAAATCTTGATAGGATGACATTTAGAATGTTACTTCCAGTCTATACTCTACGTCAATTTGTCTTCCAGCTGTTTTTGTTAAATACGGTGAACTTAATATAGACCTACTTACCAAACCATATATCGGATCAAATGTATCTTCATCATTAATTCTAACTGCATCTAGGCCCACTAAAGTTGATTGTCCAGAAACTGGGGTGATTACGATTCCGATTTTTGTAATTTCTGATTTATTTGGAGAACCCACTACGTTACCAAATAAGCTAGAAAGCAAAACTTCTTGTGATATCTTTTTTCCAGTTCCAGAAATTGACGGCAAGTCAACAAAATAATAATTGCCAGTAGATGTGTAAAATTTAACTGTAATCTTACTTAGGTTATTATCTCCCTTATAGTAAGCGCAAGTAATAGAGTCATTATTGCTGTACCCGTCTAAATCAAAAGAAACATTTGTTGTGTATTCTTTTGAGATAGTGCCGTTGGAAGGCATAACTAAAACATTAGTTCCAACTCTTGCACCAGTTTCTGATGTTTCTGGGTTGTAACCATCTGAGTCTGTCCAGTCTAGGTAATTGTCAAAATCCGCAATAAACTTGCTGTCAAAACTATTTGCAGAAGATCTTGTTGATGGGTAAATTCCTATTTCTGAAATTACTCCAGCTAAATCTTGAGGAAGTGTTGCTTTGTAAACTATGTTATAAATAGGAAATCCGTTTTCCATTTGTATATCTGTGCTTCCCAAAACTACTGGTGTCCTGTATATCTCAAATCCCAATCTTGTGTCTACCTCGGAAGACACATTACCTCCAGAAACATAGGCTGAATTTGTTGAATTTAAAATTGTAAAAGTAGTATCTGAGGGAACTGAGCTTATGGTTGCATTTAAAAAGTTATATTCTGTTGGCAATACATTAGATATGCTAACTTTGTTTCCTTCAAAAAGTCCATGTGCATAAGTAGTTGTAAAGGTGACAACAGATCCTGTAGAAGCAATTCCTGATATTGTTTTTGAATCATGAATTCCTACCGCTAAATCCTTTGTGGCAGACGGCACATTTCCAGCCATAAGTTTAGAAAAATACCTTTTTCCAAATTTGGTAATTATATTAGAAGATCTTGCGATCTCTTTATTGTTTTCATAAAATACATAAGTTCCTTTTATCATTACTCTCCTTTAGATTGGTGTAGAATAACTTGAATAATATTTTTTATTATTAGTTCCAGTTACTACAGCCCTTACCGATAGCCATCTTGCTGAAGAAGAAGCTGGGGTGTCTCCTCCAGATGAGCTAACTTTATATTGTCTATTCTTTCCGCTATCTCCTATGCCGTAAGATGAAGAGGAAGGGTATGCTTTTGATCCTGAACTTACAGTTGTGCCGCCATTTTTTAAAGTTGTTATAATCCATTCGTAAGATATTGAATCATATGAACCAAGACCACTTGAATCATTCCATCCCCAAGATAATCCTGTAGAGCCAGTTCTATCAAATATCACAGACGGAACAGATGGAGTTGGTGTAATAAAATTACTTGGGTTTGAAGAATTTGCTGCTGCCACATAAGATGAACTTGCTGCGTCGTAGATTCTTGCATCAACACCTACTGTAGTTGATGCATATTGACTTGTATTTTTAATTTTAATTAATGCATTATACTTAGTAGTCTTAGCTGCAGCATCATAATATTCTTCAAAGGTTATTGACTCTATATCTGATAAATCTACTGTATCTACCTCTGCGTCATTTTCTTTTTCTTCATTGTCTCCAGGTGGATTGTCCCCACCAGATCCGTCTCCAGGATAAGGACGAGATACTTGCTTAGAATAAATATATCCAGAATCATTTTTAAGAATAGCTTCGTCTGGCCTTAGCCACAACAGGTCTGGGTCTGTAGTTTTAAGCACAACCTTTGACGTCTTGGCTATATTCTTAGACGGTATTCTTTTTATAGTTTTTTTATTTACTATATCTTGTGATCCTATTGTCATTTTAATATTATACCATTTAGATAATTACAGAGTTCTGCAAGTAATCGAGGTAGAAATCCCTTCTAGAAAAGATTGGCTTACGTTAGTAATAATCATTTTTTGAGTTTCCTGAAGATTTTGATATGCATATTTAACTGAAACTATGTCTCCTACAGAAAGCATTGGGTTTCCAAAGGTCTCTATTTCTATAATCTTTCCTTTGTTTACTGCCTTTGTTTTAATAAATTCAGCAAGATTTTTTACATCATACTCTGACTGAAGCCACCTAGATTCAAATATTACGGGCTCCTTGTTTGCATACTCACTGCTGGTATCTGTGGAGTACTCCATAGTTCCAGAAGGATATAAATCATTTCCTATTACGTATAAGGAGGCCAGTGCGCCATCGCTTAAAGGAACAGTTGAAGAAGTATTGTTTAGCACATAAGCTTCTGCTTCAAAATTAGAAATCTTTTTACCAATCAGGCTAACTGCTTGGTTGCTACCAGTAGACCATTTAATTGGGAATGCTGGTCTAGAGTTTAATTTAGTCTTTACATAATAGATCTCTCTCACAACTGTTCCAAAATCATCTACCGTCTGATTTTTAAGAACTGGATCGGAGTTTCCAGTATTATAAATTAAATCTCCAAAACTCATGTCAAGCAAATCATCTGAATATTGGCCAGCATATAAGTTTCTATTGTTATAGGAAGTTTCGTACTGGCTTACATCTATGTCTGTACCGTATACGTAGTCTACTGCTATCTCGCCAGACCCGCATGCCAATGCTACGGTTTTAGTTGTTGGAAGGATTGAATTAATTGTGGTTCCAGAGGAAGAGCTTACGTCTACTGCCGTAATAATAAATCCGTTAATGTATGCATTAATATAAACTTTGCTACCAGAAACTTTTACTCTAACGTCGACATTGTATTGAGTTCCACCAAATACTCCCTCAAAAGTTGTAGTAGATGTTTTTTGTGAATCAGCTAAGGTTTTTATTGAAGAACCGTCTGCCTTTATAATTCTAACTGATTTAGTCTCTTTTGAAACAGCAGACTTTGTAGTTTCTAGAATAACATAATACCCAGTTTTTCCTGTATGGTTTACAAAAAATCCTAAACCTGCGGAAACACCTTTTGTGTTAATATCTGTGTCTAAGAATATACTTGTACCAAAAGCATAATATTTTTCTGATAATAAAGGTGAGGGCAAGCCGTATGTTGGAAGAGATGAGTTTGTTGTTGATGTAGACAAAGACATTCCTTCAAAATTTCTATAAGCAATGTTGTATTGATTTTTTGATGTATTTGGATTCGACATTTTAAAATAAGATTTGCTTGGATATATTTTTGTCGCAGAAACTGGATTTGAAGATATGGTTGCTGCGTTAGTAATGCTAGATAAAGTAAACTTTCCACTTCTCATTACTTTACCTGAAGAAGATCCAGACTTTGGGGTTACTTCAAAAATGTATCTTCCTAGACTTAAGTTAGATATTGTGAATGGGGGATTGCCAGTTGCAGCAGGTATATTGACTACCTCTTCAAAAACTTCGCTGAAGACATTTCCTGTATCTGACTTCAAAGCTTTTATAACATAAGAAGTTGGCACTGTTGTGGGAACTACAAAATCAATAGACACACTACTAGATGTAAGTTGTGTAACCCTTAAATCATAAAATAGATCCCAGTTTGTAGTAGTTCCAGTTGATGTAGACTTTTGGGACGGATCAAATGTAACGTTTCTTAATTCCCAATTTCCTAGATTACTGTTTGCGGCATCATGTTTAGCTGCCACGGTTCCTAGGGCCCCTCTTTTTTTAATTCTGTATCTTCCGCTTGGTTTGAAGTATGCGCTAGAAGAAGGATTATTTACATCTGAGTAACCAGCTTTACACAAAGATCTGTATTTATTTATATCTGCTGCGGACTCTACGTTTACTTTTCCAGTGCTTCCATCTAGAAATACGCAATCATATTCCATTGCATCATACTCAATAATTTCTGAATCTATAAGAACATACCCAGAAAAATTATAAAAAGATTGTTGCTCTGCATATACGTCTGTTGTTTGAGAATCAATAGTCAAGTAGGTATTTTCCAAAGCGCTAATATCTTGAGATAATCCTCCTGCACTTAATAGTGTAGTAGGAGCGTTCCAAAGAGATCCAGAAGTACCTATATAATCTGAAGTCATCTGTGTTTCCCACAAAACTTTTACGTAGTTTGCTCCAACTATATCTTTTTTATTAAATTTAATAATGTTTGGAAGAGTAGTGTCATCTGCTTCGTTGTAAAATGTCCAGGATATTGGTCTTGCTGTGTCATAGATATAGTCTCTGCTGTAAAATTGCAGGATGTTATTTTCATCAAAGAATGCATTCATTTGAATATCTCTGCACAACTCTTGAATGGCTTCCCAAACTGTTTTTGAATCATCTGTCCACCAATAATTTACTTGAGGGATTGATTTTTCACTTGTTGTATTTAAATTAAATCTGTAGCTAGCAAAACCTATTGAGTCTAGAAGTCTTCTAATAATTGCAGTTACAGGATAGAATTCACACACAATGTCTGGGCATACGGTTTCCATTAAATACTTAGAGCCATCTAAAGAAAATATTGCTGCGCTTCCATACTCATCTATATTGAAATCATTAATGTAATAGAATCCTTGGGATACTTTGTCGTAAGAACCAGCAACAGTTGTTGCGTTGCTATGGTAGACATTAAAGAATGGTCGAAGTTCAGCATTTTTTACTAGATACAGCAATGAGCTATCAAACTCAACGGAATCTCTAACATAAGAAACTATTTGAGATGTTACCTGATTATATTTAGCAATATTTGCCGACATGCTGTTTGCGGTAACAAATCCTACTGGGAGTACGTCCGTGGAAGAAGATGAAGATTCTTTGCTAATATCAAAGTCAACTAAATCTGAGGATATGTCCTTTACCCATCTTGCTGACAATTCAATTACCCCAATCATTCCTCCAAGATTTGAATTTGTTGCAGTAAGTTTAATTGATTTAATAGAAATTGGAGTTGAGTAAGTTATTGGCTCTACCAAAGCCGTGTTTACCCAAGAAGTTCCATTATAGTTTAATACGATATTTCCGTCTGTCGGTGTAGTAAATGGCCCAACTGACTGAGTTGTGTTGTCGGACTTAGTAATTAATAAGGAGTAGTTAGTGGGAAGAAAATGATTTTTTTCAAATCTAATTACAATTTTATTTGATAAAGCATTTTTGTTTCCTTCAATAACCGTGTCTTGCTTATACTTTACAGTTAGATCAATGTTAGTATTTTTTGCTCCTAGCCAATATTTATACTCAGTTTTTTCTCCAGGAATATATATTCTTGGCTGAGTTGAGGGATACTGAACTGTTCTATACTTTGAAAAACTATTTGCTGGAGTATCTACAGATGAGAAAACATAATACTTTATACCTGACTCTAATGGTCTAAATGGCTTTATTATAGAATCTACGGGAAACAATTTTTTATAAGGGTTTGGTTTTCCTGAAGGCCAATCAGAAATTTGAGAAGTATATGAAGAATCTGCCGTTGCTGAAGTAACAGTTATTCCATCAATCATAGAATTCATGTTGTACTCTATAACCAAACCAGCATCTGAAGTTACTGATTTTTGCTGCTTAAATAAATTAAGCAAACTGGTTTTATTTGAATCTATCATTATACCTGTTCCATTGTAAGAGATACGTTCCAGAATTCTTGAGGAGTATCTGTTGAATTTTCTTTTACGTTTCTTTTTACTATTTCAAAAGAACATGCGGTAAATATCATTTCCATTGTTTTTGTGGTTCCGCCATACACTATGGATAGATCAAAAGTAGATCTTCCAGATAAAGAACCAGAAGCTTTTGCTGCGGTGCCGTCATAGAAAGACTTTATGTCTACCGCTCCATAACCTCCGTCTACAGTCATTGTTGAATGAGAAGGAAGCATGGACCAGGAAACATTTATGCTTTCTTTTTCTGAAACAAAAAATTTACGCATTGTTCCATTTGCCATTCTTTGAGTTTTTTCAATTCTTATCTTGTTTAAAGATACGGGTTGTCTATTATGCTCAGATAAATTTATTGTTGAGTTAAGTTTTAATAAAGAGCCAACTGGCAATACCATTGCTGTCATTATATTGCCCTCCCCCCTGCTAGTACTTTAATTCCTTTTTGTCTTGCTATCTCTTCAACTTGAGCAAAGAACTCTTTTGCATTGGTTGGTGCTGTTGGATAGTTTATTGATAGGGTTTCAATTCTTACCGAAGAAGATGATGAGCTATTTGAACTATTAACAATTCCTCCCTTATTGTATCTAGGAACGGTATTTATTACTGGTCCTCCTGAATTCATCATTTTAACCAAACCGCCAGTTGCCATTTTTGGCTTTGATCCAGATGCCATATTTGCATATGGCGAGGCAAAGCCCATAAAAGCTTTACCCAATCCTGTTTTAATTTTTCCTAAAATAGAAGTATCTGTTTTTCTATTAGTTGAATCTTCTACAATTTTTGCAGCAGTAATATAAACACTTTCAGCTTTAATATCTTTAAGAGACTCTGCGTATCTATTTGCTATCTCTCTGGCTATTTCAGTTGTAGTTTTCGGTCTTCCTCTATCGGTAGGACTTGGCATATCGAATCCAGGTATTTTTTTAGCCGCATCTACTAGTTGGGCACCAGGAAGCGAAGTTCCTTTAGATTTATTATTTTTATCCATATCGTATAAAAAGAAATTTGAAAGCGCTGTTTGCCATTCAGACATTTTTAATCTTGTTGCATCAATTTCTTTATCGAATCTTCCTAAATTATTTCCAGCAAGAGAAGCGCTATCAGCAATTTTTTGGTTAGAGTCACTTATTCTTTTCTTTTGTTCTTCCAGAACCTT
>Ga0208224_1000043_pt1 | contig 25157 bp, 45 predicted proteins | sample LakMenEpi26Oct09_FD_150735 | JGI IMG/M metagenome (GOLD analysis project Ga0208224, IMG submission 150735) | Freshwater microbial communities from Lake Mendota, WI - 26OCT2009 deep hole epilimnion (SPAdes) | ecosystem: Environmental > Aquatic > Freshwater > Lake > Epilimnion/Euphotic zone ... | reverse complement strand
TTGATGCTCTTAGGAGGTCTCATTTTGAAGGAACTGGAATGAGTGGAAACTTTTCTAGAGCACACGACGAAGCTGCATCTTTAGCTGGACCATCTATGTCTGACATTAAAGCTGCTCTAGCTGGAGCTAAAGAAACAGTACAGGCAAGTGCTCAGACAGCAAATCAAGTCGTTCAATCAAAGAGCATGGCAAGAAGGACTCTAGATTCCGTTATCTCAGCAGGAGAAACTGCAGCTAAGGTAATGAGGTTTAGAGCTTGAGGTCCTACTGTTAGACTTTCTTTGTATGAAATTTTTTTTAATTAATTTAAAGTTCTAATAATATAAATAAAGAATTCCTCATCAGTCATACCCTTACTAACAGCAGCTTGGTGAATCAAAGCATACTCGTGTGTGGTAAATTTACAGGTAGTAATTTTTTTACCCGTTCTCTCTTCTCTAAGTATAACTTTAACTTTTCTTTGTAATTTCTGAGAAATCCAAAAAAGTATAAAAGGCGATTTGGCCTCGAAAATTTTTTTCCAATTTTTACCCATATAGGGTTTTTTAAATTTAATCATTATATTCTTTTTCTTTATCTAAACATGGTTGACAAAACCAAACTCTATAGATTTTATCAAGTGTTACAACATCTATTATTTCGCCGGTATCAAGAAGATAGTCAGCTTTACATATATTGCAAAAAGAGTTAAATAGATCTTCACCCTGCTTTAAAGCTCTTATATAAGCTTCTCTCATCTCTTCATGATCCATCTGTAGCAACTCCCCATTCATATAAAGTCATTTCACATCTTTGTTTACAAACTGGACAACTGCCGGAACCATACTGACCCCACATTGAATGAGATGGTCTTTCACCGCAACTGCACTTTAAAATTACTTCTGGACCCCACGCTCTAATTAACTTTTCCTTTGTTTCTAAAGAAATAGAGATCTGAAGTGTCATCTTTAATCCTTCCAAATATTTTTGCCAGAAGGATTATATTTAGTAGAAGGATTGTGTTTAACTTGATAAGCTTTAACAAATTGTTCAAGAGCTTTATTGAGTACTGGCCATTTTAATTTAAGCTCTCTAGCTACATGGTCATGATGCTTAGGATAAGATCCTTTGTCAGTAAGTGCTGAATAAATATTTTTTAATGCATTATATTCTTCACGAGAAATTGTAACGGTTGAAGATTTAGACTCATAATAAGAGGTTATCTTAACGTTAGAAGAATAAGGATTAGAAGTAGTAGCAGAAGGATAACTTGCTGGAGTTGAATAACCAGAATCTTTTTTATTTAAAGAAGCTGTTAAATTATTGATTGCTAAAACTAAATTATTTATAGAAGTAATTAATGATTTCATTGTGATTTTCTCCAGATAGAAGGAGAGTGTGCACTCTCAATATTTTTTTTATGTTTATCATCTTCATAAAGGCGAATCATATGCATACAGGGGTCTCCACCTTCTGCAAATTCATCATCTTCTTCCTCACTTAAGGGAAAGCTATCATGAGTATAGCAGACTGGTGGACCGCACCAATTATTTTCTAAACCTATTTTAATCCATTCATCGAAAGACACTTTAGTACTTCGCTATCTGAGTAAGTCTTTGGTTTTCAGCATTTAATGATTGCACTCTGGATTCTAAATAACCAACGTGAGTAAGAGTTAATTTAAGAATATTAACAGCGTGATGCATAAGAGCGTAGATAACCGAAGGGTCATGTATTGTTTTGTCAGCTTCGTTAGCAAGCTCAGACATAACGTTATGTATTTTTGCTTCAAGCAATGGATCCATATTTTCTCCTGGCTTTTTAAAAAATAGTAACCCTAGGACAAATGTGCCCTAGGGTTGTTCCACCCTAGTTTTTACATTATATCAGAAGAAGTCATCTGATTTAGAGACAGTTCGTTCAATAGCAACTTTATAAATAGGTTCGTCGCCAGGTTCACTAAAAAGATCATCATCTACAAGTGAAACTGATATAGATAATAACTTCTCTAATGGAAGACCAAACATGTCAGCGACTTCGTTATTAGATAATGAAACGCCACTAGGAAGCTCTAAAAGAGCAGGGGGGAGTTGGTCTTTAGTCACCTCTACTGTAACAGTAGTGGATCCTTTAGAAGAGGATATATTATCAGCTTTATTAAAAGCTTCAAGATAAATAGGATTAGTGAAATAAATAGAATTATTAAAACTATTTAAAGATTTAAACTTTGAAAATTCTTTATCTAGATCAAGCTTAGGAAAAGGTATATCTCCTAATGGTTGATAAATTTGAGAAAGATCAAGTTGAGAAATCTTTTTTGAGAGTTTTTGCAAAACGCTATCAAGATTAATTTTATTTAAATCAACTGGTTTTATTTGATTGTTAGCATAATCGTCTATGAACAAAGGTAACTGTTCATACTGTTGAACTTGTGGTTTAATAGAAATTACTTTCTTTTTCTTTTTCTTAGGTTTTACTTCCGCCTTTAATTGTGGCGAAGGGGTAGTTTCCCAAGTAGGGTAAACTATCACGCGAGAACCTCCCGGGAAGTAAATGATTTAAAGAAAATAAAAGCAATTTCTAAAATTGCAACGAGTAATTGTATACATACGTTTGGCATTGGTCTATCTTTCTTTTTAAATGTTACAAGTTAATAATTAAGAAATAATAGACTATTGAAGCTCTAGAGGCAAAACCTTTTTCAATCTTTTCTTACAAGGATGAGTTGGAGGATCATTGATGCCTATATTGATTTTAATAGAAACCTCACAAGAAGGGCATTTCCATTTTGTGCCAGCTCTATATTTAGTTTTAGATGGACGTGGTTCTTCAGGTAAAACTAGTATTTCTTCAATGTCTTCTTCTTGTTCATCTTCTATTTTTTCCAAAGTTAAAACACAAGATGGACAAAGTTTTGGCTTTCTGCCTCTAGTCTTTTGTCTATTCCAAGTAGAAGAGCATTGAATGCATGTAAGAACTTCTAACTCCATTTAAACGCCCTCCTGTTCTTGTTACGATTTTTCTTGGATATATGTATGAAAAGGTAAACCGGTATACGGATCAAATTTAGAAGCTATAGTAATAGCTTTAATAGCAACTCGTTTAGCTTGAGTTGCTGTCATCTCTTTAGATGAACTCAAAGCCTGAAGAGCACCAAGAGCATATGAGCTGCCAGTTCCGAGGGCATATAGTCCATTGATGTCTGAGGTCCAGGAATAATCACCATCTACAACATAAATAGTGCCACAGACCACTGTCATAATAGTAGATTCGTGTTGAGCTATGTGAGTAGCTGAATCATTCTCAGGAGAAGCATACCCTTGTTTTTCAAAACACTCTCTCAAAGAAGGAACAAACTTTGTTGTTATAAAGTTATCGAGCTTTTTTGAGGAGGTATTTGGAGGTACTGGAGGTGGCTGAAAAGCATGATGAAGTATATTAATAGCTCTCATATCGCCGGCTGCGCCCAACAGGTATTTTCCATTTTCAGCTATTTTAGCCGAATTGCTTCCAAGGGTAGTAATTTGGGAAGCAAATCCACCTTCGTCCATTGTAGAGATTCTAGAGTCGCTACAGACAAGTGCGTAATCTGAACCTTGTATTCCAATAATTGTGGTCATGACATCCTCAATGTTGTATAACTAAAAACATTATACAGGATGTTTTGAGAATTATCAATTATCAGAAGGATTATAATATAGGGAGCCAAAAACTAAATAGGCTATATTATGAATATCTTCAGATTTAACGGTTTTAAAAGTAGTTTTAAAATTATCATATTTATAATCATAATAATAGTCTCTTCTGCCTTTGCGATTTTTTTTACGCTTCTTGGACAAGATTGAGACCCTTTTTAAATATTAGACTACCATGTAAAGTATTTCTTATACTTGTATTAAAATACTTTCCAGCAGACTGAGCTTTTTTAAGATTATTAAAATGTTCAACTGTAGCGTCTGCATATAGCCAAACTGCACCAGAATTAAACACAACAATTAAAGCTTCTTGATCTTCTGACCATGCGCAGGAGTGCAATACAGAACTGTCAATAAACTTATAAAATTTAATTTTAGAAAAGTTTTCCACGGGGATACTAATCTCCTTGATATCTACCTGGAGGATAGACATCTTTAGGATTAGCTTTTCCTTCATTCATCATATTGACAACCCAAGTAACAGATTCTTCTACTCGTTCTGCAAAAGTTTTTTGTTCTGTTTCTTCTTGATTGTTTTCTTCTAATAATTCGTTATTTATTTCACTCATGTATTTCAACTATCTGTACAGTGGATGTGTCTAAGTTAGAGAATTGATATTCTCTGTGGCTATTAGCTGACCATTCTGCCCATTCTTTTGTGGGCCAAGTATTAAGAATGTAAACTTTATCTTTAAGCCTTGGCCAAAGATTAGGGTCCATACCTTTGCAGGATTTATATTTTTGCTCATCTAAATAAGCTATTACTTGATATTTCATAAAGCGCCCCCGGTATGATTCGAACATACGACCTGCGGATTAGAAGTCCGATGCTCTGTCCAGCTGAGCTACAGGGGCTTATTAAGCGTAATTATACTGCTCTTTTGTTCGATCGTCAACATAAAGGTTTGCCTCTAGAATAAAATCTTCATAAGAAACTATATAATAAAACCCATTACTCCAATATGCGCCTTGGACTAAGTATCCGTCAAAAGGATTAAATTCAAGAATCTGATGCCAAGATAAATGATTATCCATAACATATCTAAAAACTCCAATTGGCTTTGGACTCCAAAATGTTATCCCAAGTTTATCTGGAAGATCTACTAAAGCATGAAGTAACACAAAAGACTCTATTGCAGAAGTTACTTCTTCTATTGAAATATTTCTAGAAGAATAAGAATTCCAATTCTTTTTCATAATATTCTGAAGAAAAAAATGAGAGTCTTCTTCATCCATAGAAGGTTCAAGAATAGTAGTCTTCTGCAATAGAGTAATCATTTTAGTCCAATGGATTATTGATCATTTTGACGTAAAGCATCTTGCGCTCAATTGAGGTAAGAAACTTGATTGTATTGATACGCCATTTGTTTTGCTTGGTAATGAAAGATTCAACATCAGCAGTTGAAGCTCCCATCTCTTTCATTTCTAAAGCTTTGATTTTGTTCTTGGCTTTATTAGAGCTGAGTTGAAATTCTACATCTCTTCTAATTACTCTAAGATTGTAAAGCCACATATCGACATTGTCTTCAAGCATGTCCTTCTCTTGTTGAGAAGCTTCATTCTTTATGTCTCTAATGACTACATCTTTTAATCTGTCTATATAATCTATGTCAACTATATTTGTATTTTGAATCATTGTTGTCTGCCTTAGCATAGCAAAAATCGTAAGCTTGTTGAATGTCCGCAGCAAACTGCTCTGAATACTGTCCACCTTGTTTGATACAATATATTGGAGAATATGTTGATAATATAGGCCAGTATCCAATCCAAGATATAGAACCTCTGTATTGTTTAAGTTGAACATCAGCATTAAGTATAACTGATAGTGGCAACAAACCTAAGGTAACTATTAGCTTTGGATTAAGTAGCTGTATCTCCGAATGAAGATACGGAGCACAGTTGATTGCTTCAGAATTTTCAGGTTTACGATTTAATGAACATCTTGTAACATATGTTAAACAAACCTTTGAAGATTCAAATCCAGCAGATTTCATTGTGGAAACAAATAAATCTGCAGATTCTTTTTCTATTCTAGGATTATCAACAATGAACAAGACATCTGGATTTTGAGAATTCCATCTGGGAAGCTCTGATGAATCCATAACATTAGGACACTTCTTACAGTTTTTAGTGACAGTATGAAGATCCTTCAACGAAAGACTGTTCTTTGAAGTCAAGATATCATTTCTAACATCCTGAAACAAAGAAACAAGTCTCTCATTGGGAATGTGTTTGGAAAATGTCTCATGCATATGAGACAACATATTAGTTTCATAAAGGCCTAACTTAAGACCATTTTTAGGAACTAACTTTGAGTTTTCGCCAGAAAGAGCTTCGTTAATTAAAGAGTCAAGATCTTCCTGTGAAAACTCTTCCATCAGAACTCTTCTGGAACAGAAGTGTTGGAAGAAGTTGTTTCAGACTTTGAGTCTGAGGACTTCGGAGAAGAAGACGCAGCATAAGCAATGTGCTCAGCAATAACAACAACCTTAGAGCGGTTCTGATTGTCTTGCTGCCAACGCTCTTGAAGTAGGCGTCCGATGATAGAAATCTGAGAACCCTTCTTCATTTTGCCACCAGTAATCTGGCCGTGAATGAATGAAGCATTCTTGTTGACAAAACCATCACTGTCCTTAAGGTAGTAAGTAATGTCAAAGTAACCAGCAGTTGACTGAGCTCCCTTTTCGGATCCAGCATATTCAACAGCTACACGGAACTTTGCAATTTTGTCATTAATAATTTCTGGGTCAGCAACCACACCAGCTGTGAGGTTGATAACATTTTTGGGATCTAACATTTTATTTATTCTCCATATAGTCATTTAGTGTTGTAGGGTTATCAAGAACTTCTCGCACAGTAGCGATTAGTCTCTCTAAGTATTTGCATGCTTCGTCTGCCCCTTTAGAGGGGCCGTAGTCTAATGTGTAATAGTCTACAAGACTAACAAACAAATTATATATTCCGGACTTTAAGTCCGAGATTACGTCGGTAGAAACATAATCATTTACTGATTCTACCAGTTCAGGATTCTCTTTTTCTGTCATGAAACTCTCTTTGATAAAGCTTGATCTATCATTTCTCCAAGAACCTTAGAATCTTTATATCCTTTGTCGTAAAGGATAGATATAATAGGTTTTGGATCTATGTAAGAATAAGTTAAAAGTTGAAGATTTAAAACATCATTTAAAGTATAAATTCTGTATTTATTTAAATCTCTTTTTGGGTTAGGATACTTCTTACTTTTTTCTCTATTAGCTATTGTAAGAGGAGAAACATTTAGAATCTGAGCTAACTCTGATCTTGTAAAGATTGGTTCAGAAAGCTTTTTAGATTGCATGTTAAATTATACACCTTTTTAAATGTTTATATATATTTATATAGTAACACATAAAAAGAAGATAGTCAAGCTACTTAGGAAGTCGGCTTACATAAGCCAACATCATTGAAAGAAACATTTCTTGTTGAGGAAATATACGGTTGGCATTGTTAAAAGAAACTCTATGATTGGCTGTTCTTTCAGATTTGTTTTCTTTATCAAAAAGAACAGAATTCATTATATCAGAATAAGTCTTCTTGATACGGTAATGATTGCCTAACCATTCACAAAATTCTGAATGAGAAACAACTTGATCAAAAGAATATTCTTCTAAATCAATTTGATTTTCTTCAACGTATAAATTTTGAAGAGAAGATAAAGTGTAAAGATAGTTAATTTCTGTGGTGGTATCATAATATGTAGTGTATGAAGGAGAAGCCCAATCAAAAGAAATTATATCTTCTGGAGTATATTCAGACAATTTTGAATAAAACGCATGAATAAGATCATGAGAAGGATTTTCGCGAACATAACGAACCACTGGATTTAATGTTTGAGAATTAATGTTTGTCATAACACCGTCTACCAAGTCTTGATTAAAACCAGTGTTCCAAACCCAATCATAAGCAGAAGCTACAACGCCGGAAATATTTTTAGGATATCTATATATTTCATCGCTATCCTCAAAATGAGGAGCACACAAGTTTCCATTTGTAAAGAAATTTAAAAGATAAGGTAAATAAAGCTCAACATTTGGATGGGCTAAAGGTTCTTTAGAAAAGAACATCTTAACACCGTTGAGTAGCATCTGGCCATTAGCTGAAGTATAAGAAGCTATATATATTTGCCATGGAATTGGAATATAATAAGATTGAACTTCAGGATACTCATCTTCTTCGGATTCATACTCAACAATTCCATCAATGCTCATCGGAATATATTGAACTATTTGCATTCTTGGTGGACGCTCAAAAACAACAATACCAGGATATATGGCTCTTACTCCTGGAGGCATTAGTCCAGAATTAACAGAAACATCAAAATTTATATTTAAAAAGTTAGAATATATATCATCATTAAGACCAGAAGTATAAGCTTTATTTCCGTACCTATCTTCTATAGAAATTGAAGATATTTGCTTAGGGCCGTGAAAATAATAACGGTCGTTTTTTCTATTAAAATAAGTAATATTAGACATTTGAAACTTCCGAAGTAGAAATAGGGAATTTTAAGTCAAGAAAATTTTGATCTTGAACTTTAGGATCTAAAAGATATACATGATGAGAATCTTCAATTGTATCAAGATATAAATTAGGAGAAGAAATATCATAAAAATTATAAGTTGAATCTTGAAGCAAAGAAGAAATGTTAGAAGAAAAATGACTTCTTAAGAAATTAAATATTGACTCGCACATAGATTCTTCATAAGAAAAAGACTCTGGTTCTGCATTGTTTTGACAAGTTAAAAGAAGCTTATCGACAGCAGGATCTATATAAAGATCTTGAGATATATTTATAGAATATGAAGTGTTATTGCCAACAAAAGGAGTTGTATAAGTTTGAAAAGATGCAGCTTGAGAAGTATATCTATCTATCATCTTCTCGTAAGTATTGTACCTTGCAGAAGACTTTTCTTTTACTTCAGAAACAATAGAGGTTATTTCTTCTAAAGAAGAATGAGAAAAGTAATTTAAAAAGTTAGGAAGATATTTTCTTTGCGAGGTTCTTCCAGAAGGAGTAGTGCCAGAAGGGTATTTTTTCTTATTAGCAGGATCGCCAACTATCATAGTTCTTCTTGCTTTTGAAGCAGTTTGCGAAATAGAAGTCATGTTATCAAAAACCTGAACTCCTAAATCGGTATTCCATCCACCTGTCATGTAATCATTTATAATAAAATTATAAACAGTAGCAGGATCAAAGGAATTAACTTGAGATAAGTGCTGCTGCAATAATATGCTAGTTTGATTTAAGCACATTCTAGCATCTCCATACATGTTTGGAAAGAAACATGGAATAGCGCTTTCTTCAAGAGAAGTTAAAGGACCATCATTAAAGAAAAGAGCAGCTTCGTAATGAGATTGTTCTGGAACCATCATTAATAACATAACAGTCCAAGGCATCCAAAATGAATACTGTTTTTGTTCTAGGTTATGACTAGAAGATCTTGCGTTTTTAAATGTGACATTAGCTAAAAACGGAGGCCTTTCAATAAGCCATATGTTTTTATTGTCGGTATACCTAACGGCAATCGGAAAAACTGTGTCAAAAGAAAATTCTTTTGTAGTAGATTTTGCATTATAATAATTAGAAAGTTCATCTAAATAAGTAGAACTGTGAAGAACGTTAAAATTAATACTATGCAGAGATGGATACATAGAAGACTGATTTGTCCAATTTAAATAACCATTATAATCTCGCCTATCAAGTGTAAGTAAATTACTTAAATTAGGATTAGAATTATGCCTATAAGTTATTAAGTCTTTTAGGGGAGAATATAAAGAATCAACATATGGACTCTTAGGAGAGATGGTAAGGTTGTAGATTAAATCATCTTGTAAACGACTATAAGTATATTGTGGCATATGAACCTTTTTAAGAAATAGAAACCAGAGTGGCTATATAAGAGTTAGAGTTATCTTGAATAACTTCTGATTTTTGATTGTGATAAATATAATTGAACTTAGCGTTTTTGTTAATAAAAGAATAGTTCTGAAGAACAATAGATTCTAATTCAGAGTTAAAATCTTTCTTTGCATGATCGTACACAGTACTTGCATCGTAAGACAGATTATGTATTAGATTATTATCATTATCGTAGATAGTGTAAACTGTTAGTCCGGTAGTAGCACGGTGACGATATATATTAAAATATACTTGAGAATCTTCAACTAAAGTATAAGTTGCAAAATGATAAAAGTCAGGGCTATAGAAAGGACAACGGTCTTGGCGATTAGGAACAACGCAAAGATGACCAGTTATCTCATCATGAGAACAGGTGTACTGAGATACAGGATTAGCGTATTCATATGCCTCTGAAAGATCTTTATCATTGCTAAAGCTAGAGCAAAATATTTGTTTTTTGTTTAACTGAATATCTTTAGGAGAGTTATCAGAATTAGAAACATTTACATTTGATGGATCAAACATAGAAAGATAATTAATATCTATTCCTAAAATATCGTAAATTGTTTTAGAACCAACTTGAGTTATTATTGATGTAGGATCTACATTAGCGTCAAGAGAAGTAAAAAGTAATTCAATGAGCATTCTCTCTTCTTCATTGTAGGTAGCTTTGTAATCAGGATCAAGAATAATATTATTCTTTAGATAAGAAGCTATAGGTGCATAAATATCGTTATTCACAATTATCTCCAAGTGGTTTGGTAAACTTGATTTATTCTATTATTAAGCTCAAGAATGTGTTGATTTAATTGAGATATAATCTCATCTTTCTCAGCTATTTTTTGAACATAGTAGTCAACGTCTTTAATTTGAAGTTTTAAAGATTCAATAGCCTCTTGAGCTACGTTAATAAGCTGTTCGGGAGTATTAAAAACTGGAAGAGATTCAAAGTGAGTTTGATTAAACTGAATAGGCTTAAGGATAAACGCTTTACCACCGCCTGATCCAATTTGAATCAATCTACCAGTTGATTTCATAAGATCAAAAATAACTTCAGACAATTGAGGTGTTATTTCTGAAAAGTAAGAAGATATAAAATCTTTTTTAGAAAATGGTATAAAATAACAATCTTGAGTAAAACCAGCCGTATACAATTCATAAGTTGAAACTGATTCAGGAGAAGTGGTCATCTCATAAGAATTTACTCCGGATTCGTCACAATAAGAAGTGACAAATTGTCCTAAATTCTGACCAGCTAATAATCCATTCCGGAACTTAGCGATAAGTCCATGATGAATAAAGTATGCTGTAATGTTATTAAACTTTGTAAGAGAATCATTTTCTACAAAATTATCATAAGTTATTGCATTAAGGTCTTCTAAAGAAGAGATAGATGAGATAGTCATTTTACTGCCTTTACTGAATGAAGAGAAAGAATGTTATCTTTTACAAAATTTTTAACAGGAAAAGAAACGACATGCAAAGATGTCATATCTGGATACATTGATTTTACGACAGGATATATCTTTGAAAGAATGGAAACATCGTTTATTAAATCAATAGAATAGTTATCTACGAAAAGAACGCAGTTTCCATTACTCTCAGAGGTCAGATGACTTTGAGTCAACCACGTCTGTAATGGCTGAGGCAAGTCTTTCATCCTCACGGGCCACGAGCGTTTCAGATCCATCTTTCATCACCTTAAACATTTCTCGTCTTGCAGTTGCAACGTTTTGCTGAAAAGCTTTTTGCTCTTCGTCAGATGCAAATGAAAGCTGTGCCAAAAGAGCCTCAAGAAAAACAGCTTGTTCGCCAAAGCCAACAACAAGTGTTGCAATCTGCTTTTCTAAAGACTCTAGTTTTTTATCAAATTCTGCAAACTTTGAATCTGTTAGTCTTGAAAAAGAAATAAATATATCTTCAATATATCTTTTTAATTCAGGGCCATCAGAATTAGAAGCAGTATCATTGCTGTGATTAGAAGTAGTGTCGTCATTAGACATATTATACCTCATACCAGTTCGGATTATTGGAAACGTGTGAATTCAAAGCCAAGTCCAAAAGATAAGAAATAGAACAAATATCTTGTCTTGTGACCTTAATCGAATCAACAGAAATAGGAGACTTCATATCTGGAATAAAAGCTCCTGTATCAGAAACACGGGCAGCAAAATGTCCAGCTTTCCAAACAAAAGATGAAGAATCAACAGTATCGCCATTGGTCCAATGGTGGGCTTTAAAGATTCTAGAAATAGCTTTGCCTTCTACTTTTGCTCCACCATAGGAAGCAAAACCTTCTGGACTAGGAATGCCCATGCGATCATTAGCAGGGAATATAGTTGCAGCATTTCCGTTAACTATAGCACGTAGGTAGGCAGCAAAATCAATTGCATCTACATAAAGATGAGTGTGGCTAATAAGTTTTCCATCGGGAGAAGTTTTACCAATGTCAATCTTAAATTTCATTCCAGTAAACCAAGGACGAATTGATAGAAATCCGCTTTGTGTTTTTGATCTGAACCACTTCTTATAAAGATCATTTTCATAATCTTTGTTGTCTTTTGAAAAGACGGATTCAGGAGTGTTACTGTCGTCGTCTAAATCATTTAAAAATGTTTGAACGGTGCTGTATACTTCGTCTTCCATTTTTTTCTCCTTATCTTGATACTGGAATTTTGGGAGTAGAAGGAGAAGCTCCTCTACTTGGATTAAGTACTAGTTTAGCATCTTCGAGCTGCTCAGAAGAAGCCCAATCCCACTGATCTAGTGCACTCTTGTATAAATCTTGAATCATTGGTCGTGATTTATTCCACAAGATGTTGCGCATCTTTGGAGCATAAGATAGTATATCAGAAGTATTGATTGGACGAAGCTCAGAAGAGCTAACATAGAACTTAACTTCTTTAATCAAAGACTTAATCTCGGCACCAGTAAAATACTGAGTAGCGTTAGAGATTGCATCTAGATTAAAATTATGGTCTGTTTCAATGTTTGAAAGATAAATAGAAAGAATATCTTTACGCTCATTGAAGCCAGGAAGCCCGACAAACATAATCTTGTCGAAACGATCTGCACGAAGCATCTCGGGCTTTAGGTGATCAAGCTGGTTTGCAGCGCACATTAAGAATACGTTGTCAGGAAGTTCTTGAAGGCCAGTCAAGAACTCACCGTGAACACGATCAGTGGTGCCACCGTCTACATGACTAGAGCTGGTGCCACCAGAAAGGTCGCGACCAAACTCGTCAATCCAAACGCATAGTGGAGACATAGCATGAATCTGTTGGAATACAAGACGCATATTCTGTTCTGATTGACCAATGTAAGAATTCATAACTTGGCTAACGCCAGTTCGAGCAAGGTCAAGGCCTAAAGCGTTAGCAGTAGCTTCACAGATTGCAGACTTACCGGTACCAGGAATACCAACCATAAGCATGCGCCTGATTGGAGAAATGCCAAACTTTGCAGCTTGATCGGGATTGTGCCAAAGATTTGCGTTCCTGATAATAAGATCTTTAATGGTATCGAGACCACCAATATTATTAAAGTGAACTTTAGGTTTAATAATTTCAAGAATACCGTTCTTCTTGATATCTTTCATCTTCTGTGCATAGATGTAATCAGCTGAGACTTCTCCAACTTCAAGAACGGATTGAAGAGAAAGATTAATAAACTCAGACTCAGAAAGACCAAGAGCTGCATCTACGATAGATTTAACTGGCTGACGAACAAGAAGTCCTTCAGAAGCCTTGTCTAGATGAGTAAGAACTGTAATAATTTCTTCACGAGTAGGATAAGATGTTTCTACTGTTTTAAAGATGTGATTAAAATCTTGTGGACAATCAGCATTAGAAATAACTATATACTGTGTTGGCATTTGAGTGACGTCGTTAGACCAAAATGCATCGCGATATTGCATTGCAGCATTATTAAAAATGCCAGCAAAAGTAGAAACAAATTCATCGTGCTGAGCAAAAATGTTAAAGATAAAACTTTTAGGAAGATTTGTTTGATAAGACTTTAAGAATTCATTAGCAACAGTAAAGTCATAGGTTGTAGTAAATACTTGTTCGTCTGGATTATTTGGGTTTGGCATGGGGACAAGAACTGGCTTCCAAACTTTATCTACATATTGAGAAAAACCAGAAGAGTTAATCATAAAATATGCACGAGAATCAAAGTTAACAATGGACTCAATAGTTTTAAAAGTATCTACTGACTTAACCCATAGAGATGGGTATCCAAGTTTAATTTGAGAAAATAACATAAAAACCTTACATTAGCGGGTGGCTTTAGAAAAAAGTGGGGGGGTATATCCAGAAGATTCCGATATACCCCCCCACGAACTGAAGAGAATTAAATCTCAGCCCTTTTCGCCTGCACGGCGATGGAACTCAATGTTGTCAGAAGGGGTGATAACATGGTCTTCACCAAGCTTGTCTTTGCCCTTGTAAGCAACAGCGTCAGAAGGAATTCCCCAGAGCTTAGAGAACTGCTCGCGAACTTCACGAACAGTCTTGCCGGCGACAGGGGCTGGCTGAGTGTAAACGCCGAAACGGACGTTGGCCATCTGACCGCCAGAAGGCTGTGCAGATGCACCTGAATTATTAATTGCAGTCATTGGAGTATCTCCTTGTTAGTTTATGAGTATGCAGGTTGGTTAACGGGACGACGATCATATGGTTCAGATTTACCGATTCCAAGGTCAAAGTAAATCTCTGCTTCGTCTGGACTTTGATTTGATACAATTGTTTTTTGCACTCGACCGAGAAGGAAAGCAGCAACAGCCATATTAGTAGCTAAGAGCTGAGTGCCACCTTCAATCTTGGCACGATCTTGACAGGATAATTCGCCTGGATTTTTATCAGGTGGATTATCATATTCTGGATGAGTATTTACTGGGTGATCTGTAACATCAGATCCATGACGACGCTGATAATGGTAAATGCTACCAAACAAATCGTCGTCATTTCCACCGGTAAATACATCAATGTTGTTTACATTTGATGCAGCGTCAAATAAAATTTTACGAGCAGCAAAATTATCAACAACAGCAAAGACTACGTCTCCTTCAGTAATTAACTGAGATGCAGGAATCTTTGGAGATTCATCATCGGTGACACCTTTAAAGTCGTCACTAACAACCCATTTGGGAACTGGAATAAACATAGTTTTTGGAAACTGTTGAGTAAGTTCATTGGCAGTTGCAATAGCCTTATTGCCCATTTGAGTAAAGGACTGACGCTCTTTATTCTTTTCTTCATAATTGTCGCCATCGACAATAATCAAAGCAGAACCTGGATACTTAAATTCAAGCATCCGAGCAAGGCCTGCAGCAAGCCAAGTGCCGATTCCACCGGCACCAATAAGTACAAATCTCTTCTGTTCAGTCATAATAATACGTTCCTCCTTCATAGGTATAAACATCTGACGATTCTTTGTAATGAATAAAAGATTCGCAATCAGAAATTAAAGTAGTATGTCTAATATCATCAGTCATATAATCAACTACAGCCTGTCTAAAAGCAGGGCATGTGGGAGAGTAATAATTTTGACAATCATAACACTTTGTATCTTTTGAGTAAATATCGCTGTTCTTATGAGCATCATCAAAAATTCTGATGTCAGATTCAAGAACAAGAGATTTGCAAGCACAGCTTTCCATCATGGAGATGGGAAGGTTGCAGCACAAAGTGTAGCTGGTTTCTAAATTTGGTTCATCAATTAATGAAACATATGAAGAATCAGTATCTCCGTAATCAGATCCTGCTTCAGATGGATTGACACCTTGAGGCTTTATGTTTAGTAAGAAGTTATTCATTGAGTTAGAATCATCTAAACAATAAACATAATATGCAACAGTGGGATCAAGTTTACGATCAACGCAATACATATGAAGCATTGTCATAATCTCAAAGTGACCCATCTCAGGAGAGATAATAGGACTATCGCATGTCATGCAAAAGCCAGAATTAATGTCTTTTTCATTAAGAGGAAAATCGCAAATTAAACAATCTGAATTAGGATTTAATCTTTCATCGTGTTCAAATGCAACAATGGCATCAGCTTCTACAGCTTGAAGATCATTAATAAACTTAGATTTATCAAAAGACTTAATCGTAGAAGCCGTGCCCGTACCAGCTGTTGTAGCTGGAGAGTTGTGAGTTTGAGCCCACGTTGTTTGGTACGACTGGCTGGGAGCCTGAACTGTACGCTCCGCCGGAATACCCAAAACCCCCGTAGACGGGGGGAGTACTTTTTTTACTTTAGAGCTCCACTCTACCACTTCGGGATCGGGATCTTTGGAATGAGAATAATATTCAAAAACATCTTCAGGATTGAGTTTGTAATTTTCTCCACCAATCTGAAGCTCAATATGATATTGAGTTGCGCCACCATTGACAGATTTCTGCCAGCCATAAGTAATATGAACACCGTCAAAATCTGCTTGGTCAGCATGATCTGTACCAGATGCATATGCAGACATTTCAGGATGGCTGTGAACAGAACCGACAATCATAAGATTATCAGGCTTCATCTCAGCAATAGAGTCAGCATCATACTTACAGTGAACAGAAGTATTTTCTTGTTGAGGGACTAAAACACCCCAACCATCAGATCCTTCTTTAGTAGTATCAAATGTAAGAATTACAATAGACTCAGTACCGTGTTGGGCATGAACGAGCCTGAAGAATTCGTCAAGCTTATCAATAATAACACGAGGAATAGCAGGCATGGTGTATTCAGCTGTTTCTTTAACAGGACAAAAGCTGTTACCAAAAGCTTCTTTAGATTCCATAACTGCACGTCCAGTAAAGTTATTAACAACTTTAAAAATTGCTGGAGCGTATTCGTATATTTCCGTTGGAACCATTACGCCTTTGTCATTTTTAGCTTGAACAGTTTTGCTGGATTCTTTATCGGTAATGATATAATAAATTTGAAAACCAAAGCTTTCAACTGTTTCACAAAAATCATCTACGACATCGTAGTTATTTGCGATGAAACAAGGAGCGCCATTTGGCATCCAGAAATAATTAAGATCATCTAGTGTAATATATTTTGTATTAGTATCGTCAGACATAAAACTCCTAAGTTCTATTTATGCGTGGCTTTGAATGTTAAAATGGTTCTTCATTATTATAATTAATGTGAAGAGAAGAAACTAGACCAGTAGTTTCAAGGTCAAGATGATATTGTTTAATTTGAGGATTCTGTGGAGTAAATTCCAAAGAAAGTTCAGGTCCATCAAAGTTAACCTTAGTGCAATCTGCGCAACAAGAAGTAATCTTTAAAGTTGAATTGCTTAACTCTATATCATGTTCAATGTTATTGTTGATGGCATCAAGGTTATTTGGCTTAGGGAATCCGCAAGGACAAATAAAATATTTACCAGAACAAGGATTACAGAAGAAAGCAGATACATTAGATATAGACTGCAACTCTGCATTATCTTCATCAAAAGAATAGCTTGGAACAGCAACAAATGTTTTCTTAAATCCATTAATGCTGCCATATTCTTCGATGAACTTAGCGGAACAAGCATGGCAGTTTCTAATGGTTAATTGTTCATCAGAAGCAAATGTATCAATACAAGAAACGCAATATGAACTGTTGTTAGCAGAATGAATATAAGGTATATCTTTATCTAAACCAGAAACTCCAAAGAGTTCCCCGCACTCACAGCAATTAACGCTGTCGTAAGATTTATGAAAGTATTCAGAAAGATAATCAGAATAAACTACATCATCATCTTCAACTGGATAATGCCCTTGTGCTGAAGGAATATAAACGTAGTTTGCGTGTAGGCATTCGTTGCAAACAGAGTTGCCATAAGCATCAGTGTGATGGTCATCTACATGTTTAGTATCTTCGCATGACTCACAGTAAAAAGTATCTTCTTCATCATCTTCATCGTTGTCTTCACTTTGATGTCCAACTGAACTTAAAAGAGAAGAACCTGTAAATTCTGCAGAACCCTTCTTATCTTTAATCTGCTGGGAAGCTTCAAAAGTATTATTTAAAATATGAGTTGTTTGAGCAGTTGCAGAAGAATAAGCTGAAACAAAATAACCCATAACGTCAGAAGCAGAAAGTTCTTTATCTGGACGAATGATAGCATTAATGGGTTTTGTTTGTTGATCGTCATAATAATATGCACGATAATCACCAACAAGAGCGTCAGCAAGAGTTAAAGGATTGCCATTTGAATAGTGTTCTTTTTGATCATCTTTATCTTTAACAAGAACAGGAATCCACAAGGATTCATCCAAAGTCCATTCGTAACCCTCTTGAGACTTTTCTTGCCATGCAACAGGGTTCCATAGATATTCTGGCTTATTATTCTCACGATAAAAACGAGTTCCGTCAGTCTCAGACATGTTACCGTCGTTGAATGTTTCAACTCCAGAACAACGTTCAATAAATCGAACAATACGTTCGTTTAATGGAAGAGCAGACCAGTCTTCATTTTGGTACAAACACTGCCAACCAACACTGTTGTTGCGATATCCTTTACAATTAGTGTTAGGTAGGTTAACGTGGTAAAGTGGTTGAGAAGGATTGGTGATTGGATATGGAGAATAGAACATTCTCGCACCAAGAAGATTTCCTTCTTTCATATCACATATAATAATACGATATGGCTGAGCTACATAGTAAGCAGTTGCGGGACTGCCTTCGCTCTTAGACCAGTTAACGTGGTAAAGACCAGGCTTGTGCTGATAAGCAAACTGTGTGTAGATACCAGCAGTCCGCAAAGACAACATGCCAGAACCGTCTACTGGAAGCAGTCCTGTATCCCAAGCAGAGTACTGAGAAAAATGATTGTAAAATGATACAATATCTTTTTCGGTTACATGGTCAAGATTAAAAGATTTAACCGTTGACCGGACGGCAATGTTGCCTTCTACAGAGTTAATAATAGAATAATTTACTTTATCAGCCATAAGTCCTGCTTAATCGTTATCAATAATGTCAGAAAGATCTCTGTCTATCTCAGCAGAGTAGTCAGAGAATGTAGTTGTAAACCATACTGGATCAGCTTCTAAAGCGTTGATCACAGCAAGTTTGTTAGAGAGTTCTTCTTGAATTTGAACTAAATCTGCTAGTCTATCAATTGCTTTTGATAGCTTTTTAAGATCGTTCTTTTGACTGGTAGCTTTAAGTACAAAGTGAACAATTGGAATATCATTGAACACAAAGTGATCAATAATTTTCTCAACTCTAGAGTTGATTTGTTCTAACTGTGTTTCTAGATTTCTTTTTGCATTCTTTCCAGAATTAAAAGAAAAAGGAAAAGTATCTATAGAAGCAATTCCTTCTGGAATGCGTTCTGGATATTTATTCATTGTTTAGATTTCCTGTAGTTAATGGATATCTCTTTAACATATTGCTTTAGAGATATACCTGTTGTGACGACGGTTGCAGCACTGACTACAATTCTTGTAAGAAGTTTTGCTAAGTGAGCTTCATCAAAAACAAAAGACGACTTTGATGGAGAAGGAGCAACGTCAAAATAACAATCTTGTAAATAAGATTCTATTTTGTGTTGAACATTATTTTTATCTAGCTTCATATTCACTCTTCCTGTATAAAGGATGTTTGGTTTAATTTTATGTATGAACTAGATTGATTAAACTTTAAGTTGTCTAAACTTTCTTCCGTCAGAACCAAAATAGTTCATAATGATTTCAAATGCAAGCATAAAAAATAAAGGGATAAAAGGAACAATACCATAAAGAGTATTGAACAAAATTATTAGTAAAATAAAGAGTGCACCAAATGCTGGACCAGCAAATAATATTGGTCGAGCATCGGCGGGATCAACATCTTTTATTCTTGTTAATCCAATTATTAAAGGAAATAATGGAATAAGAAATGGAAGATCTGGATCTGCACCTTTTAATTTGGCAACTGTGAAGTGACCAAACTCATGAACAAGTAAAGCTGCAATCATAATGAATACAACAGGAGAATGAACTATTGTATAGTTAATAGCAGCAGAAGCTAAAACAGTACCAAACATAATAAGGTATTGTTTTTTACTACGCTTCTTTCGTACGGAACTCCTTGGCATATTCTTTCAATCTTTCTTCAAGAGCGTCTGCATCAAAATATTGAATATATAAATCATTGATAACATCAGCTGTATTTAAAGTGGGAGAAGTGTCGAAGTTAAGATCACAAAGAGTAGAATCAATCTCAATTTCCATAAGATCACAAATGCTCTTATAAAGTGCAATCTCGTGATTAATCATAAACAATTCGATATTATAATAGCTTCTAAAGAAGATATCGAAATAAGATTCAGATAAATTAATTTTAAAATCATTAGCAGAAGCGTTAATAAGATTTTTTGCTTGATCTTTATCAAGAAGAAGTGTTAAGAATTTTATAATAGTCTTCTTGCGAGCTATAACTTCTTTACAGCATTCTAGCCTGTGGTTATACAGAAACCGTCCATTGGTTAACTCAGCAAGAGCTTTTACAATAGAAGCAGCGTTTGCTTCTTTATAGCCATTGTTGACCCATTCATCTGCAGCAGCGTAGAATGCTTCACCCAAGCCAACTTTAAGACTAGAATTTTCTATTAGCTTTTTAAAAGGAGAATCAACATCTCCAAAGATTTTGTTGATAGAAGGATTAGATTCAGTTGAATCGTTGATAAGTTCATCTGAAGACGATGTATCTACATAGTCTTCAAAGATATCATCGTCACTGGTAGAAAAAATATTGTCAGACATATCTCATTCCGATAGGTTATATTTATGTGTTAATAAATCAGCCAAAGCCGTATTTTTGGTTATACCAATCTTATCAACATATTGAAAAAGATTGTCTGATTTTTCTCTGTCAAAGCCAGTAAGGTTTCCATCAAGAATATGAGAAACTAAAGCAGCTCTCTGTTCTTGAGTAGAACCTCCCCATGTTCCATCGTAGCCATAAAGAATAGATTCATAAAAACAATCTTTTCTTACGGAGCATGATTTACATATTGAAAGAGCTTGGTATATAGTTGGAGATTTAGGGGTAGAGAAAAAAATATCAGTGCTTACGGTAGCGCAAGCAGCGTCGTCTCTCCAAGACATTTCTCTATAATCTATAGAGGACATGTCTTTATGGCCTTTGATTTTTATTTTACGAGCCATTAGATTCCTTGATTGTATTAGTGTAATCATCATACTTTTCAAGTATCTGTTTATTTATATCAACAAGAGTACCCAAAGCTTGTAAGAGATATTTGTAAGCATTGGGGTAATCGTTACGATTGTAGAACTCTTGTGCTGTTTCTAAAGTAGATTTAACATAAAAAGATGATTTAAAAAGATTTGATATTTCGTGCGATACAGAAGATATGTTAGATATTCGATCGTCAAGACGTGCATATTCTTCTTGCACTAGTTGATCTATATTGTCCATTTATTTCTCCTGTACCGCACATGGGAATTGAACCCATCAATGGATGTTTATAAGACATCTGTGTTCAACCAGCTCACCCGTGCGGTGTGTTGACACTTAAGTCTATTGTTATTTTGTTTGATATGATAGCGTATAAAAAATAAAAAAACAACATGTAATGTTTTTTGTATGAAGTTTTTTAAAAGAAATTGACAGCAGGTAATGGGGCGATATGGGGCCACTGACATCATTACTTTATCCGTCAGCAATTGCGACACTGGCTTTTAACTAGTTATCGAATAATTACTTGTCAGCTGCTATCAAACTTAATTAACCAGTAGTGGGTGTTCTACTGGTTAAACTAATGGCCTACGTTCGGCTCTTCGTTTTTTATTAATCTCTTCTCGAGTAAGATGAGAATTAAGTTCTTCTTCGTCAAGTTTATACACCCATAAAGGAGTGCCAAACTGATCGGTATGAGGTTGAAAATCTTCTCGGGTTAAAAGCTTACGAAGCTTAGGGCTACCATCTTTATTCTTACCAGAATATTTAAGATGAGGATTTAATTGACAGTACGCAAAATGCATAGCTGTATCGTAAGCAATGTAAGCGTCGATATAATCAATTTTTTTAAGATTAGAATAATACTTGTTAAGTATTTTTTCTCTAACCCAAAGCGGAGGAGGAATGATCTCTCTTCGCTTTTCTGAATTTAACATATTCTAAATCCACCACAAGCTTCAAGAAATTGTTGAAACTCTTTCATCAGATCAAAGTCCATATGATACCAGGTTTGAAAAGATTTTACTTTTTTCTCACCATTACAGTGATTACAAACTTTAATAACAGGATTCGTATTCTCGTCTACTGTAGCTATTTCTCCAGTAGAATGACAAGAAGTACAATCTTCTAAAGGAACGTCCTCTAAAGCTTTGTAGTAATCTTTAATATATTTTTGAGTAACACCTGATTCAATGTCACGCTTTAGTAAAGTAGCAAGAGCAATTGAGTCAGGCTTATTTAAGCCATCACCAGAATTGCTATGACCATCTTTTACTTTATTAGCTAAAGATGGGTGCATGTTTTCGCAATAGGTCCACAAAGGATGCCAGTACCATACGTTAGCGCGAAAGTACTCACCTTCACTTGATGATGGATCTTTACCGTAAACGTCCATTCCCATGATTAACTCCTAAATAAAAGATTTTGGATTTGCGTAAATGTGCTCGTGAAGAGAGCAATAGTAAGTAAAATTATATGCAGACAAGACAGTTGTACAATCTTCGTGTTGACAACATCTTGTTTCGTTAGCGGGATTCTTCTTAGAAGGTTTGTCTCTAAATTCTTGAATTGGAGCTGCAGCTTTCATACTGTGTATACATCTCCATTTTGTTGAATTTTAAAGTCTTCATAAGGTACTGCAATGCGACGATAAATCTCAAGCTTTGCGCATTCTAGCACACCAATAACTTCATTTAAATTTTTATAAGAAGTTCCACCATGAACAGCTATATAGTGATCTAATAGCTTAGTGATGCAATAATTTAATTCACCAGCACTGTGGATTGCAGTGGTATTAAACGTTAACCGTTCGTCAAAGAATTCACGGTCTTCTTGTTTAATATAGGGCATTATTTGCCTCCTTGAAAAGCGGACCAAACATCAAGTTCTTCTTCAGATTTATCTTCAATCTTTGCTTGAAGTCTTCTTTTTAAACTAGTTATCTGATTAGGATGATCATTAAACTGAGTATTAATTAAATAGTTTTGCAGAGCATCGAGAAGAATGTTTACATCTTCTCTGTTTAAATTGTATCTAGGCATCAAGATGATCCTCGTTATAATACCAGTTAGGTCTGGGATTTTTAATAAAATTAAAAACTATATAGAATACAGTTATTGTAGTTATTTTAACAAATAAAGATTCAGTTATAGCTATGTAATAAAGATATATTATATCTAAGAATGAATTAATCATAGTGGGCCCTCCCGGACTTGAACCGAGGACCGACGGATTATGAGTCCGCTGCTCTAACCAACTGAGCTAAGAGCCCGAAGGACAGTTGTGAACACTTGGTCTGGGGAGGCAAGTGTATTGGTAAACTCACTTTGTGGACGGGCCAGTTGTAAACAAGTGGAACTCCGTAGCAATGGGGACTGTAAGCTCCCAAAAATTAAACGATTGCATGTCACTGCATAACATTAATCATTTGATACTGGAACCAACAAACTAAAAGTAGCAAAAGATACTTTATAGTTTTTCTTGTATTCTTCTATTGCTTTTTCTTGTTCAAGTTCCCGCTCAAGCTGATCGAGATCGTGCTGATCAATTGATCCTGCACACATTAGAGTTTACCTGCGCCTGGAATATACATCTTAATTTTAGCTGATGTAAACATTACAGAAGGTTGATCTTCTTTTTCGTACTCAGCACCGATAGACAAAAGTTCGTCTACTTCATCTTGAAGTAATTGAACTGCTTCAGCATCGTCTTGAAATTCACCTGGAATGTCAGCATGAATTTCTATATTAAATTTAACTTTCATAACTACCTTATTAAAGTGGGCGAACGTTTTTGGCTTCCATGCCTTTTTGGCCTGGACCAACTTCAAACTCTACTTCTTGACCGGTCACTAGAGAGCGACGACCGGTTCCTTCAATGTTTGAGAAGTGAACGAATAAATCGTCACCATTTTCACGAGAGATAAAGCCAAAGCCTTTTTCTTCATTGAAGAATTTTACTGTTCCTGTATTCATTGTAATATTAAACTTTCGTTTGTTGTTGGTGTTGCATCTTCTGTCATTAGATAAATTCTAATATCCAGTAAGAGATCTGTCATTTCAGCGGAGGAAACTAATTGTTGACCAGAGATATTTTTAATAGCCTGATCAACAAGTATAACAGCTTTGCTGTTATTTTTATCCATTATTCGCCTCCACGTTTTTTGTATTTACTAACTGCTTGTTCTATAGTAGAACAATAGTCTCCGTGGTTAGCAGACCATCCTTCAGGACGAGCAATAACATCCCATACTACATATGGATGAAGCTCTCCTTCTTTGTGGCAGATAGCTACCCAGTAAGCGTAAGAATCATCAGGGATTCTTTCTGCTTTTTTAGTGCATGCGATTACCATACGATTGGTAGTGCCTACGATGTCACCAATACGAAGCTCATTAAGTAAGATTAATTCATTGGTCATACATTTTTCTTTCTTGATGAACTCTGCAGAAAAGAGTAAAAGAAATAGCTCTACGTAAACATTGAGTATTATTAGATGTTAAAGCAGAACATTTTCTTGGATTTATTTTTAATGTCATAGTACGCCCTCCGGGGTTCGAACCCGGGACACACGGATTAAAAGTCCGTTGCTCTACCAACTGAGCTAAAGGCGCTAGTTGGCATTAGGTTAAAAGTATTTATCTCTTACAAAATAAATACAATAAGAAACAATAAATACTAAAGAAAAAGTAATTATTGCGTTAAATAATAATTTCATAAGTTAACATTTCAAACTAAAAGTAGGTATTTTCTAGAATCCAAATAACGGCAGCAATAATAGAATATAATATAATTAAAGTTATTAATACTGCAATCATTCTGAACCGTGAGACTTTCTAATTGCATTGCGGGCAGAATCAATCATTTCTTGAATGTCTTTATCTTCTTCACGAATACCAATAAGAGTAAAGATACCCCATAGGGCACCAATAGCAATGATTACGTATATAAGCATTATAGATAAATCTCATCGTCAGATTCGTGTTGACCTTTAAGTTTTGAAGGTACAATCCTGCGTGGATCAACTTGCTTAGCAATCTTTTTAAAGTTCTTACGCTTTTTAATTTTATAACCAGCAGTATGAAGATCTTTAACAATTTGTTCAGGAATACCATGCCAAATTGTTATACCACAACGAGTAAGAGTGTGGGCAATGATATCAAGCTTTGGTTTAGAATGAATTTTAGTATACATTAATTAATCCTTATGAGTATAAGCGTCATAGATAATTCTAATAATAAAAGATGCAAATAATATATTAAATAGCATAACTATTTTAAACATTGTTATTTCCAAATAATACTTGAATTACATTATCGTGATTTTGTGTAGCATCAAAGTAGAGAACTTTAGAAGCCGCTACATGAT
>Ga0208224_1000041_pt1 | contig 26135 bp, 25 predicted proteins | sample LakMenEpi26Oct09_FD_150735 | JGI IMG/M metagenome (GOLD analysis project Ga0208224, IMG submission 150735) | Freshwater microbial communities from Lake Mendota, WI - 26OCT2009 deep hole epilimnion (SPAdes) | ecosystem: Environmental > Aquatic > Freshwater > Lake > Epilimnion/Euphotic zone ... | reverse complement strand
GACGCTAAAGTGGATGATGCGCAAAAGCGTATCGTCAATGCAAGAATGGAAAATGGCGAAAGGCCGATCGTCATCATGTCAATTGGCAATCAAAAACTTCGTGCGGAACTTAAAGAAGTTGATGCTTATTACATCGATCTTTTTGATGCATTTATTGATCCTTTGGGTGTTGAGTTAAAAGAAGAGCCTCTGACTCGCCCAGGCGTGGCACATAGTATTTCAGGCACTAATTATTCAGACAGAATGGAAGCGATTAATTTCGCGTTAGGTCATGATGACGGGATGACACATAATGGTTTAAATCAAGCCAATGTCATTTTAGTGGGTGTATCAAGATCAGGCAAAACACCAACAAGCATTTATCTCGCGATGCAATTTGGTATTAAAGCTGCGAACTACCCTCTCACACCTGAAGATTTTGAAAGAAAAGCGCTGCCACCTATTTTAGAAGGTTATATTGATAAAATTTTTGGATTAACGATACAAGCAGATCGTTTGAGCAGTCTTCGAAGTGAAAGGCGTCCAAATAGTACATATGCTTCGCTTGATAACTGCAGAAAAGAAATTACTGATTGCGAAAATCTTATGAAGCGAGCAGGCATTCCTTGGGCAGACTCTACTACGCGCTCAGTCGAAGAGTTATCAGCTATCATCCTACAAAAAATTCGCCAACCTAATACTTAAAACGTATTACTTTAATTCTACTTTAATTTTATCTACTATCTCTGGTGAGTCAGGCGCTACATCACTCGTAAATGCATATACCTTTTTACCTTGAGGCAATATTAAGTATTTGTGAAAATTCCATTGAGGCATTGAGCCTGAGGCCTTAATGAGCTCTTGATAGAATGGATTTGCATTTTTACCAGTGACGTTTGATTTTGTGGTCATTGGAAATTCAACCGCATAAGTTAATTTACAAAAATCTTTAACTTCTTTATCAGTACTTAACTCTTGGTTAAAGTCATTAGATGGAAAGCCGATCACCAATAAACCTTTACTATGATATTTCTTATAAAGCGCTTCTAAAGAATTAAACTGTGGCGTAAATCCGCACTTACTTGCGGTATTCACGACAAGTATAGGTTTTGACTGATAATCACACAGGTTGATTTTCTCACCTTGTAGTGTATTAAATTGATGGTCATATAAAGAGGGGCAGGCAGCGTAAGTCATGGCTGGTATTATCCAAAAAAATAAAAGTAAAAAAGATTTCATGAAACTTGTCTCAGAGTAGAATGTCAATATGACTTACCAATCTTACTATAATTCAAAAAAATGTTAAAAAAATTAGTCGCTTTTTCAATTTTCTTTACTTTAGTTACGCAAACAATAATATCTGAAGTAAAAGCAAATACAAATTACGATTATTTGATACACATCAATGAAAGCTTTGATAAGCATCCAATTCATTTAACCGGTTTTTATAGGCAAGGATATTGGATTAAACAGGCTTCACTTTTAAAAAAAGCAGCCTCAACCGGACTTCCCAACAGTGCTTTATGCGAAAAAGGTAATTACGGAAATTTAGTTTTATCTTTAGATCCTCATATTTTTTATAACCCAAAAATGACAACCTTCTACGGCACGCTCAAAGCAAAAATTTATAATCAAGATGGAAAGATCTTAAAGAAAATAAAAGTGGAAGATGAGTTGATCGGCAGAATAGATATCTTGCATGAAATACCGATTGATAAACTATATAAAAAGCTTTTACTGGCACTTGATGAACAAATTAAAAATGATCCTGAAATCACTCTGCGACGCAGTGACAAAAAATCACAAGGAATAGAAGGTACTTTTTGCCTAATGCTAGACTAAGATTTATTTTAAAGAGTTGATAGGTATAGATTTGTTTTTCCATCGAGATAGCGCTTCTGAATAAATAGACTTGCCTTGAGTGTCGATAGATACCATTACTGGCATATCTTTCACTTCAAATTCATATATAGCTTCCATACCTAATTCAGGAAATGCAACTACCTTAGATGAAGTAATGGCTTTTGAAACCAAATAAGCCGCACCCCCTACTGCGCTTAAGTAAACGGATTGATATTTTTTGATTGTCTGCACCGCACTTTCACCGCGTTCTGCTTTTCCAATCGTGCCCATAATACCCAATTCGGCTAACATCATTTCCATAAACTGATCCATACGTGACGCAGTTGTAGGGCCTGCTGGACCTATTACTTCATTTCGAACAGCATCAACAGGCCCCACATAATAAATAAATTTATTTTTTAAGTTTACCCCAACAGGTAAAGCTTCTCCCTTCTTAAAGAGATCAGCAATTTTTTTATGTGCACCATCTCTTGCAGTGAGTAATTTTCCAGATAATAAAAGTAAGTCGCCTTCTTTCCACTCTTCAATTGATTTTTTATCGATTGAGTCAAGATTAATTCTTTTAGCTTCTTTTTGAGCAGCCCAAGTATCTTTAGGCCATAAACCTAAATCAGGTATTTTAAAATGTGCTGGGCCTGAGCCATCCAAGGTGAAGTGCGTATGTCTTGTTGCTGCACAATTGGGTATTAATGCAACAGGCAAGGAGGAAGCGTGGCAAGGGTAATCGATGATTTTAACGTCAAGCACAGTGGTTAAACCACCAAACCCTTGTGCGCCTATACCTAGCTGATTTATTTTATTATAAAGTTCTATACGCAACTCCTCCGTCTTATTCTTTGCGCCGCGCTTAACGAGCGAGTGAATATCGATCGGCAACATCAGTGACTCTTTTGCCATTAACATGGCTTTTTCAGAAGACCCGCCAATACCAATACCAATAACGCCAGGTGGACACCAGCCCGCTCCCATCTCAGGAATGACTTTTAATACCCAATCTACAATACTATCCGATGGGTTAAGTGTTATGAATTGAGCTTTATTTTCTGAGCCTCCACCTTTTGCACTGATAGAAATACTTACTTTGTTACCTTTGATTAACTTCACGTGCGTGATTGCGGGTGTATTGTCTTTTGTGTTCTGTCTCTTGCCAGCTGGATCTGACACCATAGATGGGCGAAGCGGATTGTCTTGATTTGAATAAGCGCGTTTAACACCTTCATTCACCATATCTTCGATTGAAAGATCTGATTCCCACTCCACATTCATTCCAACTTCAACAAAGGCAATCACAATGCCCGTGTCTTGACATATAGGTCTATGACCTAAGGCGCTCATTTTTGAGCTCGTAAGAATCTGAAGCATGGCATCTTTAGCAGGAATAGATGTTTCTTTTTCATATGCTTCACGCATAGATAGAATAAAATCTTCTGAATGATAGTAAGAAATAAATTGCAAAGCATCACTGATGCTTTCGATAAAATCTTCTTTTTTTATAGATGTCTTCATGTATTAAATTTCAGTAATCTCGATCACTTTTTTTGGCTTGTATTCTGGCATCTGATCAAAATTTAAATATCGATAAATTGAATCTAAGTCTTTCGAAAGTTTTTGATTACTAATAGCAAGATATTCATCAAGCGTTGGAATTTTTCCTAAAGAAGCGCAAACTGCTGAGAGTTCTGCAGATCCTAAATATACTTGTGCATCTTTTCCCATGCGATTATCGAAATTTCGTGTGCTTGTTGAAAAAACATGTGCTCCATCATCAACTCTCGCCTGATTTCCCATGCATAGAGAACATCCAGGTACTTCTGTTCGAGCGCCTACTTTATTGAAGACATCATATACACCCTCTTTCTTAAGCTCTGTTTCATCCATACGAGTAGGAGGTACGATCCATAATCGTGTTGGGATTTTATCTGTATCTTCAAGCACTCTAGCTGCTGCTCGATAATGTCCAATATTAGTCATGCAACTTCCAATGAACACCTCATCAATTTTATTACCTGCAATCTCAGACAAGGGCTTAATATTATCTGGGTCATTTGGACATGCAATTAATGGCTCTTTAATTTCATCAAGATTAATTTCAATAATACTTGCGTACTCTGCATCATGATCAGCTTCTAATAATGCTGGATTTTTTAACCAATCCTCCATTGCTTTCATGCGACGCAATAATGTTCTTTTATCTTCATAATTGTTATCAACTAAATTTTTAATAAGCGCAATATTAGATTTGATATATTCAATGATCGGTTCTTTATTAAGTTTTACCGTACATCCATTTGCAGATCTTTCAGCCGATGCATCAGCAAATTCAAATGCTTGTTCAATTTTTAGATCAGGCAACCCTTCAATTTCTAAAATACGTCCATTAAAAATATTTTTTTTATTTTGTTTTGCTACCGTGAGATCACCATTTTTAATAGCAGCATAAGGTATTGCATTTACGAGATCTCTTAATGTAATACCTGGTTGCATTTTTCCCTTGAATCTCACCAAGACTGATTCAGGCATATCAATTGGCATGGCTCCCATGGCTGCTGCAAAAGCTACAAGGCCTGAGCCTGCTGGGAATGAAATACCTATAGGAAAGCGAGTGTGCGAATCACCTCCTGTGCCTACAGTATCTGGAAGTAAAAGGCGATTAAGCCAAGAGTGAATAATTCCATCGCCAGGTCTTAAAGTAACCCCTCCTCTACTCGACATAAACTCAGGAAGCTCGTGTTGTAATTTAAGATCTACAGGCTTCGGATAGGCTGCTGTGTGGCAAAAACTTTGCATGACTAAGTCAGCATTAAATCCGAGACAAGCTAACTCTTTTAATTCGTCTCTTGTCATTGCACCCGTTGTATCTTGCGAACCAACAGAGGTGACTTTCGGCTCACAATATGTGCCAGGCCTAACACCAACACCTGCCGGCAAGCCGCAAGCCCGACCTACCATTTTTTGTGCAAGCGTAAATCCTTTTTTAGAAGAGACAGCTGGCGCAGGAGTTAAGAATAGAGTGCTTGCAGATAATTTTAAAAACTCCCTTGCTTTAGATGTTAATCCTCGACCAATAATAAGAGGTATCCTGCCACCTGCGCGATATTCATCTGCAAGCGTAAATGGTATTAAATTAAATGTAGCGATGGATTCGTTTTTGCTATTTAGAATTTTTCCTTCAAATGGTTGAATAGTAATTTCATCTCCTGTTTTCATCCGACTAACATCACACTCAATAGGAAGTGCGCCTGAATCTTCTGCTGTATTAAAAAATATAGGCGCAATCTTATTACCTAATACAATGCCACCCGTTCTTTTGTTTGGAATAAAAGGAATATCACTTCCCATGTGCCATTGAAGAGAGTTAATTGCTGATTTCCTGGATGAACCTGTTCCTACAACATCACCCACATAAGCTATAGGTAATTGTCTTGTTTTTAAGTCCTGAATTGTTTTAATGCCGTTTGGCATTTTATTCACTAACATCGCTTTTGCATGTAATGGGATGTCTGGTCTCGACCAAGCTTCTTGCGCTGGGGAAAGGTCATCGGTATTTGTTTCGCCATCTACTTTAAAAACAATTGCTTTTATTTCTTTGGGTAATGCGGATTTTTTTAAAAACCAATCGCCATTCGCCCATGACTCCATTAGCTTCATTGCAGCTTTATTACCTGACTTTACTTTTTCACTTACATCGTGAAACGCGTCAAAAATTAAAATGATATGAGATAAAACTTTAACAGCATCATCAGCAAGATCTGAGTCTAGAAGAGAAATAAGTGATTGAACGTTATAACCACCAACCATGGTTCCTAATAATTCAATAGCATACTTAGGTGAAATGATTTTTGATTGTTCTATACCCTTCGCAATATCTGTAAGGTAAGCAGCCTTAATATAAGCAGCTTGATCAACACCTGATGGAACGCGATGACAAAATAATTCCATCAACGTCTGAGTATCTTTTGTATCGGGTGACTTTAATAAGGTGACGAGTTCTGCGGTTTGCTTTGCTGTCAGAGGAAGTGGCGGCAGGCCCTCATTTAAACGATTAGCGGCTTCTTTTCTGTAATCATCGATCATTGGATTTTGATGGGCTTTAAAAAGGTAATTGAATATCGATTAGTATAAAGCCAATGCATTCGTCTTTAAAAGATAAATCACTAGAATATGGCGGAAGGGGCGGGATTCGAACCCGCGTTAGGTTATTCACCTAAACACGCTTTCCAGGCGTGCGACTTAAACCGCTCATCCACCCTTCCGAAAAGAGTCGGCATTATAACTTATGCCTCACTTCGCTTTAAGAATGATCTTTTCTCTCTTGATTAAAGTTCGCAGTCGTATTAAGGTTGACCTATTGAATTTATTTACCGTACGTCTACCGCAGTACATCCGTTTTAATAATTTCATAACTTATTGATTTATTTAGCATTTATTATTAATTAACTATTAACTTAGGGGCGATTTATGGGCTTAGAAACATTAAATAATCTTGGAGTAAAACATCCATTTAAGGCCAAATATGACAATTATATTGGCGGTAAATTTGTACCTCCAGTAGACGGCAAATACTTTGAAAATATTTCACCAGTCACCGGCAAAGTTTTTTGTGAGGTTGCACGTTCAAACGAAAAAGATATTAATTTGGCGCTAGATGCAGCGCATGCAGCCAAAGATGGCTGGGCTAAGAAGAGCCCTACTGAACGCGCAAATATCTTGATGCAAGTAGCAGACATCATGGAAAAAAATCTTTCAACGATTGCGATTGCTGAAACAATCGACAATGGCAAGCCTCTCCGTGAAACAACTTATGCTGACATTCCATTAGCGATCGATCACTTCAGATACTTTGCAAGCTGTGTAAGAGCGCAAGAAGGCAGTATCGGTGAAATCGATCACGAGACAATGGCTTATCATTTTCATGAGCCTTTAGGTGTTGTCGGACAAATTATTCCATGGAACTTCCCTATTCTTATGGCAGCCTGGAAATTAGCGCCTGCGATTGCTGCAGGTAATTGTGTAGTCATTAAACCAGCAGAACAAACACCTGTATCACTCCTAGTTGTGCTTGAGTTAGTAGGTCATCTCATCCCCCCTGGTGTATTAAATATTGTGAATGGTTTCGGTTTAGAAGCTGGTAAACCACTTGCAAGCTCGCCACGTATTGCAAAAATTGCATTCACAGGCGAAACATCAACAGGTCGATTGATTATGCAATATGCATCACAAAATCTTATTCCAGTAACTTTAGAGCTTGGTGGTAAATCACCTAATATCTTCTTTGAAGATGTGATGGATAAAGATGACAACTTCTTTGATAAAGCGCTAGAAGGCTTTACATTGTTTGCGCTCAATCAAGGTGAAGTATGTACATGCCCTTCACGTGCCTTAATCCAAGAATCTATTTACGATAAATTTATGGAGCGTGCACTTAAACGTGTTGCGGCAATCAAACAAGACAATCCTCTTGATATGACAACAATGATCGGCGCTCAAGCATCAAGTGAGCAAGTTGAAAAAATTATGTCTTATATGAAGATTGGTCAAGAAGAAGGCGCTCAAATCCTCATCGGTGGTAATCGTAAAAAATTAAGTGGTGAACTCGCAGAAGGATATTACATTGAACCTACTGTATTCAAAGGTCATAACAAAATGCGTATTTTCCAAGAGGAAATTTTTGGACCTGTCGTTTCAGTTACAACATTTAAAGATGAAGATGAAGCGCTTGAAATTGCAAATGATACGCTCTATGGCTTAGGCTCAGGCGTATGGTCACGCAACGGCAATCGCGCATTTAGAATGGGCAAAGGCATTCAAGCAGGTCGTGTATGGACTAATTGCTACCATGCTTATCCTGCACATGCAGCATTTGGTGGCTATAAACAATCAGGTATCGGTCGCGAAACACACAAGATGATGCTTGATCACTACCAACAAACAAAGAATCTTCTAGTGAGCTACAGTGAAAATAAACTTGGTTTCTTTTAAGATTCAATTTAACTAAAATCAAAGGCAGGACTTATACGTCTTGCCTTTCTTTTTTATGGAAAAAACTTTTACACGCATAGATACAACAGAAACTGCAAACACACTGATTGATTCTTTAAAGGAAAAATATGGTGAAATTATATTTCATCAATCAGGTGGCTGTTGTGATGGAAGCGCACCTATGTGTTATCCCAAGAGTGAATTTTATTTAGGCGGCTCAGACGTTGAAGTTGGTATGACGCATGGTGTTCATTTTTATATGGGCGCTAGTCAATTCTCCTACTGGGAACACACACATTTAACGCTCGATGCCATACCAGGCAATGGTGGCCAGTTTTCACTAGAAAATGGAACAGGCATGCGCTTTATTATTCGGTCGCGTTTATATAGCGATGAAGAATGGGCGTATTTAAGCCAACATCCTGTTAAACATTGCGGGTAAAAGGCGTTCCCTTAGGTTAAAATAATCACTGGCGGGCCTCCCCGCATTGTAATTTAGCCAACCTGGTCAGATGCGGAAGCAAGCAGCCACAACTAAAGAAACAAGTGCCGGGGGTCTGGCTCGCCTCTTATTAAATTGGATTGGTTAAAAATTATTCATGAGCTATCAAGTTCTTGCACGCAAATATCGTCCCCGTTCGTTTGATACGCTCGTCGGTCAAGCGCATGTTGTGCAAGCACTCAAAAATGCACTCGATCAAAAAAGACTTCATCATGCTTACTTATTTACAGGTACACGTGGTGTCGGCAAAACGACATTAGCGCGAATTCTAGCGAAAGCGCTTAATTGTGAAAATGGGATTAGCTCCTCACCCTGCGGCACTTGTTCCGCATGTACGGAAATTGATCAAGGCCGCTATGTAGATCTCATTGAAGTCGATGCGGCATCCAATACGCAAGTCGATAATATGCGAGATTTGTTAGATAACGCTCAATACGCACCGACCCAAGGGCAATTTAAAATCTACATCATCGACGAAGTGCATATGCTTTCAAAAAGTGCATTCAATGCAATGTTGAAAACATTGGAAGAACCTCCTGAACATGTCAAATTTATCCTAGCAACTACTGATCCGCAAAAAGTCCCGGTCACTGTTTTATCAAGATGCCTCCAATTTAATTTAAAACAGATGCCGTCTGCTTCTATTTCAGAGTACATGGAAAAGATATTAAAAGAAGAGGCGATTAATTATGAAATCAATGCAATTTATTTAATTGCAAAAGCTGCAAATGGAAGCATGCGTGATGCGCTATCAATCTTAGATCAAGGCATTGCCTATTGTGGTGGAACAATAGAAGAAGCGACAATTAAAAAAATGTTAGGTGCAATAGATCAATCATATTTATTTAATTTAATTCAAGCGGTTATTGATCAAGACGGGCAAAAAGTGATTGAAATTGCAAAACACATGGATGAAAGAAATTTATCCTTTGAAGCGGCACTTAATGACTTAGCAAATCTCATTCAAATAATTAGCGTGACTCAAGCAATTCCAGAGAGCTTAGAAGTTTCTTATCTTGATCGCGATCAAGTGATCGCATTATCCAAAAAAATAAGTGCAGAACAATTACAACTTTTATATCAAATTACGATATTAGGTCGACGAGATCTTTATTTGGCACCCGATGAGTATGCAGGCTTCACAATGACGCTTCTTAGAATGCTTTCCTTTGCCCCTCAAGATGCACTGATTGCCAAAAATCCAGCAATTGCAAAAAATGATGTTGCTCATAGCGCAACAAAAATAGAATCTGCGGCAATATCGAAAGATGTTTCATCTGAAACATTTGAAATTAAAAAAAAAATTGAAGTAACTCACGAAATTGATGAAGATATATCAGATAAAGAAATATCAAAAGAAGCAGTCCCATTCAATGGAAATTGGCGTGAACTTGTTGACCAACTAAAACTAGGCTTAGTCAAAGCGCTTGCGCAGCAGTCTGAACTTGTAAGCTTTAAGAATAACGAAATAATTTTGTCAATTGCAGATGAGCATAAGCATCTTCTTAATGAAGCCTATCAAAAAAAATTAGAACTGAGTTTGTCAGAGCACTTCAGTCAACGCATTAAACTTGTAATCCTTCAAAAAGGTGCAAATAATTCACCGCTCAAACAAAAACAAGAAGAACGGTCAACACTTATGAAAGATACTGAGAATGCTATCCTTCAAGATCAATTCGTAAAATCACTACTTACTGAATTTAATGCTGAGATTATTCCATCTAGCATTAAACCTAATCAAACTACATAAGGAGTCATCATATGATGAAAGGCGGCATGGGCAATTTAATGAAACAAGCGCAAATGATGCAAGCTAATATGCAAAAAGCGCAAGATGAACTTGGGCTAATAGACGTTGAAGGTTTAGCAAGTAATGGGCTTGTTAAAATCGCTATTTCTTGCAAGCATCAAATTAAAAAAATATCGATCGATCCTTCTGTCATGAATGATCACGAAATGTTAGAAGATCTTCTCATTGTAGCTTTTAAAGATGCATTGCAAAAAATTGAACAAACTACCAATGCTAAGATGGGCAATATGTTGCCTCCTGGCATGAAATTACCTTTCTAAATTCACTGCATGAAAAATACTGAAGCACTGGAACAGCTCGTTGATGCCTTAAGGTGCTTACCAGGTATTGGCCCTAAATCAGCTTTACGTATGGCTTATCATCTTCTGCAGCACAATAGAAAAGGTGCCTCGCAACTCTCAAGCGCTATTGCTAACGCAATCGAATTAGTTGGTCACTGCTCACATTGTAATAACTTTTCTGAAGAAGTGATTTGTTCACTTTGCTCATCGAAAGATCGTGATCCATCCATACTCTGCGTGATCGAAATGCCAAGTGATCTCATGATGCTGGAACAAACGCATTCCTATAACGGCATGTATTTTATTTTAATGGGCAAGCTCTCACCTTTAGATGGTATTGGCCCTAAAGACATTCATCTAGACAGGCTTTTAAAACGTCTTGATGCTGGAATTGTTAAAGAAGTAATCTTAGCGAATAATTTTACGGTCAGTGGAGATGCGACAGCCCACTATGTCACTGAGCTCCTTAAAGCACGTGGTATTCGGTTAAGTCGAATAGCAAGAGGTTTGCCCATGGGTGGTGAAATTGAATACGTGGATAGCGGGACTCTTGCTCAGGCAATGATTGAACGTAAAATAATTAAGGACTGAGATAGCTTAAGAGATCAGACGGCTTATCAATAATGTGCTGAGCGTTCCAAGTGTTTGCATCATCCCCTGCTTCTAAATAACCATACCGTGCCACTATACTTACCATACCAGCATCATTTGCAGCCATGACATCACGTCGATCATCGCCTAAATAAATAATATCAGATGGTTGTATTGAGAGGAGTTGTGATGCTTTAAGAAGTCCTTCGGGTGAGGGTTTGGGGACGCTAACCTCATCACCTGCAATCAGACATTCTGTACTTGATAAAAGTGGATGAGAAGACACCAGAGGCTGTGCAAATTTCTTTGCTTTATTCGTGACAATACCCCAAGAAATTTCTCTAAGATTTAAAGTATTAATCAATTCTTCAATACCTTCCATACATTGCACATTTTGATTAAAAACTTCTTTATAAATATCTAAAAATTCTTGCACACGAGCATCATAAGCAGGATCATTTTTATCCATATCAAAACCAGCTTTAAGTAAACCTGCCGCACCATGGGAAGCAAAAGGACGGCCTACCAAAAAAGGGATGGGGGGTAAATTATACTGTTGTCTTAATTGATTAAGTGCTCCTACAAGTTGTGGTGCGCTATCAATCAAAGTACCATCTAAGTCAAATAGAACAGCTTTCATGATGAATCTTTTGCAACTTCAATTAGATAATTCACCGAAACATCATCGCCTAACTTATACACATCTGTGATGGGGTTATAAGTCATACCTTTTAAAGTCACAATCGTTAAATCTTGCTGCCGACACCAAGAAATGAGTTCAGAAGGTTTAATAAATTTTTCATAATCGTGCGTGCCACGTGGTAATAATTTAAGAATATATTCAGCACCAATGACTGCAAACAAATAAGCTTTTATATTGCGATTAATAGTTGACATAAAAAGCGTGCCACCTGGCTTTAAAAGTTTTGCGCATAAAGATACAACAGCCGAGGGCTCTGGGACATGCTCTAACATTTCCATACATGTAATCACATCAAAAATAGGCTTATGTTTTGACGTAAACGCCTCTAGGGAAGTGCATTGATAATCGATATCTAATTTTGTCTGAAGCGCGTGAAGTTTTGCAATATTGATCACTTTCTCACCCATATCAATCCCTGTGACATCCGCACCTAGATTTGCCATAGATTCAGAAAGAATACCTCCGCCACAACCGACATCGAGCACTTTTTTATTCTTTAAGTTTATTTTTTCATGAATAAAATTAAGACGAAGAGGATTGATGTCGTGAAGTGGTTTAAATTCACTCGTCTTATCCCACCATTTGTGAGCAAGCTCATTAAATTTAGCGACTTCTTCTTCTGAAACGTTTATACGTTTTGTTTTAGCTTGAGTTGCCATCTTAGCGCTATATCCTTACATGTTTGAACATCAATAGATGTGAGATGTCCTTCTTCGTATTGCAATAAACCATTGACCCATACATGACTAACTTCTTCTCGGGTGGCTGCATAAACTAAGTGGCTCATAGGGTCATACATCGGCAATGTAGATATGTGATCCATATTAAATACTGTCAAGTCTGCGAGCTTTCCTTTTTCAATCGAACCAATACAGTCTTCAAGTCCAAGTGCTTTTGCACCATTAATAGTGACCATTTCTAAAGATGTTTTAGCATCAAGTATCGCAGGGTTTTTTGTCATGCCTTTAGCAAGCAAAGATGCTAATTGCATATCATGCAATACGTCTTGCTTATTATTGCTGGCACTTCCGTCTGTACCAATACATACATTAATATGGTTTTTTTGTAACGCTTCAATATGAGCGATACCACTCCCTAATTTTAAATTGGATGTCGGACAATGAATGACAGATGCAGACTCTTTTGATAGCGTGTTTAAATCTTCATCGTTCAGATAAACAGCATGCACAGCCATAAATTGTGGGCTCAGAATCCCAAGACGATTCAGTCTCTCAATGGGTCTTAGTTGATATTCCTTTAGACTACTATTGATCTCGTGTTCCGTTTCATGCACATGCATATGAATCGTAAGATTGAGTTGATTCGCATAGGTTACGACTTGATTTAATGTTTTATCTGAGACTGAATAGGGAGCATGAGGAGCTAGGCTTGATGTGATAAGATTTTCATCACGCCAGCCATCTCTAGCTTCAAGCCCTTTCATTAAATAATCCTCTCCGTCATTCGCGTAATTAGAGGGGTAATCCATTACAAAAAGACCGATGTTAGCTCTCATACCACTTTGCTTAATCGCGCGAGAGGCTGCCTCGGGATAAAAATACATTTCATTAAATGTAGTGATCCCACTCTTTAACATTTCAGCGCATGCAATCAATGTCCCGTCATGGACAAAATCAGGTGTGACCCATTTTTTTTCAAGCGGCCAAATAGAGTCATTAAGCCATGTATCAAGGGGTTGATCGTCGGCAAACCCTCTAAATAAATTCATCGCAGCATGTGTATGCGCATTTATAAGACCAGGCGTAACGATATGATGATGAAGCTGAAAGTGTTGATTGGTTTGATAAAGGGATGCGACTTTTTTTGTTTCTATTACATCAATGATTCGATTCTCATCAATAATAATCGAATGATCTTCGAGTACTGTATTCTGGGGTCTCACGGGACAAATCCATTTGGCAGAAATAATCGTGCTGACAATCTGGATACGAGTATCTGTCATGAGCTATTATTCGAAGGGATGTTTAAGGACGATCGTTTCATCACGCTCAGGGCCGGTCGATACAACATGAATCGGCACTTCACATAATTTTTCTAGTGTCTTGAGGTATAGCTGCGCGTTCTTCGGGAGATCATCCATCGATTTAATACCAAAGGTACTCTCATCCCAACCATCGACTTCAATAAAAATAGGTTTACAACGCTCTACTTGATCAGCACCCAAAGGTAGAAGATCAATTTTTTTACCATCTAATTCATAGCCCACACAGATACCAATTTTTTTAATGCCATCTAAAACATCAAGTTTGGTGATACATAAACCTGTGAGACTATTAATCATCGCGGAGCGTTTTAATGCAGCTGCATCAAACCAACCGCAACGTCTTTTTCGTTTAGTCACTGTACCAATTTCCTTACCTTTGGTTGACATTTGATACCCTGGCGTCCCTTGAGTTTCTATATCAAGCTCACTTGGAAAAGGTCCGCCACCGACTCGAGTCGTATAAGCTTTTGTAATACCTAAAATATAATGCAACATATGTGGACCCACACCAGCACCTGCTGCTGCTTGGCCTGATACGCAATTTGACGAAGTGACATAAGGATAAGTCCCGTGATCAATGTCTAGAAGTGAACCTTGCGCGCCTTCAAATAATAAATTCTTATTTTTAGCATTGGCTTCATAAAGTTTCTGTGATACATCAGCAAGGAAAGGTTTTATTTTTTCTGCATGCGACATAGAAAGATCAAATTGCTCATTGACATCAATCGGATCTTTTTTTAAATAATGCTGCAAGACAAAGTTATGGTAATCCATGACTTCAGCAAGTTTATTTTTGAAATTATCTGGATTCAGTAAATCGTAAACACGAAGCGAACGACGAGCCACCTTATCTTCGTAAGCAGGCCCAATACCTTTACCTGTGGTACCGATTTTAGCTTCACGCATCGCTTCTCGACCCTGGTCGAGTGCTATATGATGTTTTAAGATTAGAGGGCAGCCTGGACTTACAAATAAACGGCTTTTAACTTCAATGCCATCGGCTTCGAGCGTCTTGATTTCGTGAAGCAAGTGCTCAATATCGAGCACGACACCATTGCCAATAAAGCAATCTACATTTTTACGAATAATACCTGAGGGCACTAAATTTAGTTTATATTCTTTTTGGCTTGAGCCTTGGCCAATGACTAATGTATGACCTGCATTATGCCCCCCCTGAAAACGAACGACACCTTCTGCGTGATCGGTTAGCCAATCAACAATCTTACCTTTACCTTCGTCGCCCCATTGTGTACCAATGACTACTAAATTTTTTGCCATCTTAAATTAAACCGTTTTAACTTTCCACGCTTTATTCGCGTCTTGCATTAATATGCGATCACAATTATTTTGTTTAGCGTTCATATCACCAAATAAATCAATGGCGACTGTTTCGCCTTGTTGGCGAAGTGATTCAATAGCATTTTGTAATTCACGCTCGCTGCCTTGGGGCGCTAGAATTGCTTTCGCTTTTTTCCCATTAGGGAATAAAGTGACAATATTTTTTAAATCCATCGTGAAGCCTGTGGCTGGTCGGTTACGACCGAATGATGCGCCAATATTGTCGTAGCGACCACCTAATGCAATGGGTGAATAACACTGATCTGCATACACTGAAAACACTAAACCATTGTGATACTGGTAGCCACGAATATCACTCAAGTCATATGACACTTTAATCTGATTGTTTTTTAAAGCCTGATCAAGTTGGTTTAAAAATTGCAGCGCACTTTTAATAGCCTGATCTTGTGGCAATAATTTCTCAGCTTCTTTTAGAACATTGACATCACCATAAAGACTCACTAATTCAATGAGTGCATCTCGATTTTTTTTATCTAATGATTTAGTTAAACCAATCACTTCTGATTTATCTTTTTTCTGCATCGCTTGATACAAAAGATCAAGTTGATCACGTTCCATATTGGATGATGCGATTAAGGAAGTAAAAATATCAAGGTGATTAAAATCAATTACTGGATTTTGAATACCGATGGTACTCAGTGTCTTAATTAAAAGCGTTTGTATTTCAAGATCAGCTTCGATGCCTTTAAACCCATAGAGCTCAGCTCCAATTTGGAATGGCTCTCTTGACTGAAGAAAGCTGGCTGGCTTTGTTCTTAACACCGAGCCTGCGTAAGACAATCTTGTGACTTCATCATTTTGAATAAGGTGTGCATCAATACGTGCGACCTGAGGTGTGATATCAGCGCGAACACCCATAAGTCTTCCTGTCAACTGATCAACAACTTTAAATGTATCCAGATCCATATCCTGGCCATTGCCATTTAAGGATTCAATGTATTCCAACATAGGAGGAATCACATATAAATAGCCGTGCGTTTGATAGAGATCAAGAATAGAGCGTCTTAATGACTCGAGATAGACTGCTTCATCGGGAAGCATGTCTTCAACATAATCTGGGAGTGTCCATTGATTCATCAGCTAGCGGCCTAAAAATAAAAAAATTAATCCTAGTGAAAAAGATATCAAACCCATAAAACGAATCTGACCACCTTTCATGGTAATCATTTTTCTGAAAGTATTACGCCAACCCTCTGGAAAAAATAAGGGCATGAGACCTTCTAAAATCAACATAAGACCAAAAGATGAAAAAAGCCAACTTTTCATGGCTAATCTTTTTTCTTCTTAGAACTACGCATGTACTTTAAAAAATCTGAGGTTGGATCTAAGACCAACACGTCAGCTTTATCCTTAAAGCTTTTTTTGTAAGCTTCAATGCTTCGATAAAAGGCATAAAATTCGGGATTCTTAGCATAGGCATTGGCATAGATTTCTGAGGCCTTTGCATCGCCATCACCCTTTACTTTCTGTGCTTCTTTATAGGCTTCCGCAATAATGACATCACGCTGCTTTTCAGCATCAGCACGAATTTTTTCTGAAGCTGCAAAACCTTGTGAGCGCAACTCATTGGCCACTGATTTACGCTCAGCTTCCATACGCTGATAAACAGACTCACTCACCTCTTTAGGAAGATCAACGCGTCTTAAGCGCACATCTAAAATTTGAATACCCATCGAACGTAAATCTCGGTCCGCACGATCTGTCAGAATTTGCATAATTTCACCACGTTCGCCTGATACGACATCATGAATGGTCCTTTTACCAAACTCCGCGCGTAATCCATCATTCACTGTTTGAGAGATTCTTCTCTCAGCTTGCACTTCATCACCCTTCACAGATACATAATATTTTGCAGGGTCGACAATTTTCCATTTAATGAATGAATCAACAAGTACGTTTTTCTTTTCGCTCGTGATAAAACGATCAGGCTCTTGCCAATTCAGTGTCAAAATTCGATTGTCAAAAAACTTCACATTTTCGATGAGCGGTGTTTTGAAATAGAGCCCTGGCTCTTTTTTAATCGATATGATTTCACCTAAGCGAAATACAATGGCGTACTCTCTTTGATCTACAGTGAAAGTAGACATCGCTAAAATCATGATGCCTGCTAAAAAACTCACCAATACATATGTAATATTTTTCATATTCTTTATCTCACTTCTCGTTCTCTTGATTTAAAGGCATCTCGCGTTCGCTCCACATTTTGCAGAGAAGACTGATTCATGTCGACTTGCGGTATGACATCCACCCTAGGCGATGTTGTGTCTGGTGTTGCTTGCTGAATCAATTTATCTAAGGGCAAATAAAGCAAATTATTCGAGTTTTTTTGATCGATAAACACTTTAGAAACACTCGATAAGATTTGCTCTTGAGCTTCGATATAAAGTCGATCTCTCATCACTTCGGGTGCGCGATTATATTGCGTCAATATTTGCTCGAAACGACTTGCGTTACCCTTCGCTTCATTTTCAACTCTTAAACGGTAGCCTTGCGCTTCTGCCGTGAGCCTTGATGCTGTGCCTTTGGCTTTCGGGATGATGTCATTTGCATAAGCTTGACCCTCATTTTTTTGTCTCTCTAAGTCTTGCTTAGCTTTTACAGCATCATCAAATGAAGCTTGCACCTGCTCTGGCGGCTGTGCATTTTGCATAGTGACACTTGTCACATTAATGCCCGTATTGTATCGATCCAAAATTTCTTGCATAAGTTTTTTGGCTTTGACTGCAATCTCTTCGCGACCTTCGTATAACGCAAAATCCATTTTACTTTTACCAACGATTTCGCGAATGGCTGTTTCAGCAGCGCCTCTTACTGAAGACTCCGCAGAACGATTATTAAATAAAAAATCTTCCACTGACTTTAAGTTGTATTGCACAGCAAATTGGAGATCAATAATATTTTCATCATCTGTTAACATCAAAGACTCTCTGAGTTCTTTTGACCTCGCAGCAGCATCGCCTGCAGAACGATAGCCGACTTCAATGGTTCGCACCTGTTCAAGGTTCACAACCTCAGCTGATTCAATCGGATATGGAATATGCCAACGTGGGCCTGGCATGGTGACTTCTGTATTTTTGCCGAATCTTAAAACAACACCTCGTGAACCCTGGTCTACAATATAAAAGCCTGTGGCTGCCCAAAGCAGAACCACAATAAGGAGAATGGGTACGATAGGAAGTTGGTCATTTCCTGAGTTTGGTGTCGGATTGCCTCCGGAAGACTTCGGTGTTTTTTGATCTGTTTCTTTTTTACCAAAGATACGCCCTATTTTTTTTCTTAAATCATTTAAAAGCTCGTCTAGATCAGGAGGTCCTTCTTCTTGGTTATTGTTTTGCCCAGGGTTTTTTGCCATAAATTTATACTATCTAATAATTAAGGGGATTTTCTTCAAATATTTCGGTTTCAGATGACTGCTTTGCTACATGTAGTTGGAGGATAGCCTCTTTTAAAAGTTCAATACCCTCGCCTGTCTTTGCAGATAACTGAATAGTAGAAATTCTACCATATTCATCTTTTTCATGATTTGCCTTTATATCAAGTCTATCAATTTGATTTAAAACAAGAATTTGAGGTATTGACGCCGCTTTTATTTCTTCTAGAATCTTATTCACCGCTGCGATTTGCTCACTATGATTTGGGTTGGCCATATTCACGACATGAAGAAGTAAATCAGCCTCTCTTGACTCTTCAAGGGTCGATTTAAATGCCTCAATTAAGGTGGTAGGAAGCGCCTTAATAAAACCCACCGTATCTGAGATCACACATTCCACCCCTTCTTGAATAAAAAGTTTTCGAGAGGTGGTATCAAGTGTTGCGAAAAGCTGATTCATCGCTAATGCATTTGCATGCGTCAGCTGGTTAAAGAGTGTAGATTTACCCGCATTGGTATAACCTACAATGGAAATGTTCAATACATTCGAGCGACTTCTTTTTTTCCGCTGCATCGTACGCTGTCGTTTTAATTTATCTAGTTTTTCTTTCAACTGCTTAATGCGAAGTTTTAACATGCGGCGGTCAAGTTCTAATTGTTTTTCACCGGGGCCTCCCCTGACACCAATCCCCCCTTTTTGCCTTTCTAAGTGACTCCAACCTTTAATCAGTCTTGTCGATAAATGATCAAGCTGGGCTAATTCGACCTGAAGTTTTCCCTCGTGACTTTTAGCGCGCTTTGCAAAAATTAATAAGATGAGTGCGGTGCGATCAAAGATGCGTGTACTAAAATATTTTTCTAAGTTTCGCTCTTGGGAGGGGCTGAGGTTATGATTAAAAATGACGGTATCAGCTTTTGACTCTTGAATGATGAACTTCACTTCTTCGGCTTTTCCTGAGCCCAAAAAATACTTAGGATCGGGTGCCGATCTCTTAATATTCACTGTGCTCACAATGTTCATGTCAGCACTTAATACGAGCTCTTTAATTTCTTCGACACTCTCTTCGAAATCGGTATCCCCAAAATTAATACTAATAACGCAAGCAGACTTTCCTTCGTTAGGACGTTCAAACATCAATCGTCATCTGCTGGTGGCTCGATATTGACATTGCGCATGGGCACAATCGTTGAAATAGCATGTTTATAGACGAGTTGACTCACAGTATTTTTTAATAAAATAGCGTACTGATCGAATGACTCAATATTACCTTGCAGCTTAATACCGTTCATCAAATAAATGGATACTGATACATGTTCTTTTCTGAGTTGATTTAAAAACTCATCTTGTAAATGTGTATTCTTTTTTTCCATAGAGGATTCCAAATATAGTTATAAGTAAAGATTCAATCGTTTCATAGTTTCATCACGTCCTAAGATCGCCATCACAGCATCAATACTTGGTGATTGTGCGATACCTGTTAAAAGTACACGCAGTGGCATCGCAAGTTTTGGAAATTTAATCGCATGTAAAGTCACCACTTCATTCATTACATTATGAATGGCTTCTTTCGTCCAATCAATCTTATTTAAAGAGCCTTGAAAAGATTTAATAAGCTCTAAGGCTTCAGCATTAATATGCTTTTCAAAATCTTGCTGATTCGGCTTTTGAACTTCAAATATATAAGCGATATCCTTCGCAAGATTTGTTAAATGGTTTGCGCGCTCGCGATGAATATCAATTGCACCTATTAAGAGATTTTGATCAATAGGCGTATGAACCACTTTTTTTAGATAGGGCTCTATAGCCGAACTTATGCGATCAAGTGGAAGTGTTTTGATGTAATGGCTATTAAGCCAATCTAATTTTTCAGTATTAAATTGTGCAGATGAAGAAGTGATATGGTCCAAATCAAACCATTGACAAAAGTCAGTCATACTAAAAATTTCGTCATCACCATGGCTCCATCCGAGCCGGGCTAAGTAATTGAGAATCGCCTCAGGCAAATAACCTTGATCAAAATATTGCATCACACTGACAGCGCCATGTCTTTTAGATAGCTTTTGGCCATCATCACCCAATATCATCGATAGATGCGCATAGGCTGGAATGTTTGCATTTAGCGCTTTCATGAGATTAATTTGACGTGGTGTATTATTAATATGATCATCCCCGCGAATGACATGTGTCACTTTCATTTCCCAATCATCAATCACCACACAAAAATTATAGGTCGGCGTGCCATCTCCCCTTGCAATGACGAGATCATCAAGTTCTTCATTCGCAATCGTGATTTCACCTTTCACTAAATCATGCCAAGACACAACACCTGATGTTGGATTTTTAAAACGCACGACCGGTTGAATGTTCTTAGGCGTTGGGGGTAAACTTTTTCCAGGTTCAGGCCGCCACTTACCATCATACTTTGGCTTTAAGCCTGCTTTCATTTGTGATTCACGCAACACTTCTAATTCTTCTTTGGATGAATAACAAAGGTAGGCTTTATCTTCTTTAATCAATTGATCAATATATTGTTTGTAAACAGCCATGCGTTTTGTTTGATAGATAGGACCTTCATCGAAATCAAGATGAAGCCATGTCATACCATCCATAATGGCTTCTACTGCTTCAGGGGTTGATCTTTCTATATCAGTATCTTCAATACGTAAGATAAATTGGCCCTGATGTCTTTTGGCATAAGCCCAAGAAAATAATGCAGTCCTCGCGCCACCAATATGAAGATAACCTGTGGGGCTCGGTGCAAAACGGGTGACAACGGTCATAGGGATTTCTTCTTAAACATTAGGGCCTGCAAACAAATCATGTTGATCATAAGATTCAATTTTAACATCGACAAAATCACCTGGCTTTAAAAGCTTGCCGTCCCTTAAATAAACTTTGCCATCGATATCGGGTGCATCTGCCATTGATCTTGCAATCGCATAATCACCATCATGACCATCGACTAAAACGGTGAATGTTTGACCCACTTTGGATTCGAGTTTTTGATGACTGATGCGCGCTTGGGTTTCCATAAATTTTTGTAATCGTTCTTCTTTAATGTCTTCAGGGACTTGGCCCTCTAAAAGATTTGCACTCGCACCATCCACAGGCGAATATTTGAAACAACCGACACGATCTAATTGGGCCTCTTCAAGAAAATCTAACAGCGCTTCAAATTCAGCTTCTGTCTCTCCGGGAAAGCCTACGATAAAAGTACTGCGTATCGTGATATCAGGACACACTTCTCTCCACTTGTTGATACGCAAAAGATTATTCTCAGCACTTGCAGGTCGTTTCATGAGTTTCAAAATGCGAGGGCTTGCATGTTGGAAAGGTACATCAAGATAAGGCAAAATCGAACCCTCACTCATCAAAGGAATGATGTCATCGACATGAGGATAAGGATAAACATAATGCATTCTGATCCAGACTCCTAAAGATCCAAGAGCTTGAGCTAAATCATACAGTTTAGTTTTAACGGGGCGACCATTCCAAAAACCACTTCGATATTTGATATCCACACCATAAGCACTTGTATCTTGTGAAATCACTAAAATTTCTGATACACCACTATTGACGAGCGTTTCGGCTTCCGTCATGACATCATCAATCGAACGACTCACCAGGTCTCCACGCATCGATGGAATAATACAAAATGAACATCGATGATTGCAGCCCTCTGAAATTTTTAAATAAGCGTAATGTTTCGGTGTTAAACGAATGCCTTGAGGTGGGACTAAATCACTAAAAGGATCATGCGGCTTTTCTAGGTGGGTATGCACAGCCGACATGACTTCATTTAAAGCATGCGGTCCTGTGATGGCGAGTAAATTTGGATACTCTTTTTCAATGATGTCTTTTTTAGCACCCAAACAACCCGTGACAATCACTTTGCCATTTTTTTTAACGGCTTCCCCAATCGCATCCATCGATTCTTTAACCGCTGAATCAATAAAACCACAGGTATTCACTACGACGAGATCAGCATCTTGATATGACTTAGAAATGTCATAACCTTCTGCACGTAATTGCGTCAATATTCTTTCAGAATCTGAACCGGCTTTGGGGCAGCCTAAGGATACAAAACCTACTTTAGGAGTATGTAACGCCATTAGCCTTCAACAATCCATTGTGTGAGAGCCACAGATGCAACGCCTAACACGATAAGTGCGACTTGAAATATAGTGGAACGTAATTCAGTTTTTTTATGTAGGCCTGGAATCAAATCAGCGATTGATACATAAATCATGCTTGAAGCTGCAAGCGCTAAAATAAATGGCACCCAGTCCATCATGGATTCCAAAATGAAATAAGCTAATAGCCCGCCTAAAACAGTAAAAGAACTTGCGAGAAGATTAAAAATAAAAGCTTCTTTTTTCTTATATCCTGAATGAAGCAGAATTAAAAAATTACCTACTTCTTGAGGGATCTCGTGCGCAATAATTGCTAACGCTGTCACGATACCGACACTGGTACTTACCATAAAAGCTGAACCAATTAAGATACCATCAACAAAATTATGAAATAAGTCACCGACCATAATCATGCTACCGCTTCGTCCTGCATCATGACTATGTTGATGATTTTTAGAAGCATGGCTGTCTTGATGCACGTCATGCACTTCACAATGGTCACCATGACAGTGACGCCATAACAATAATTTTTCTAACACAAAAAATAAAAGAATGCCGAATAAAACGACAAAGGTTGTGGCTTCTATATGATTGGTAAGCTTGAAAGCATGCGGTAATATTTCTAAGAAAACTGCACCTAACATGGCACCCACAGCGTAACTTACTAAATGAGAAACAAGATGCGTTCTTGTATTCATTGTTACGAGCGCTGCAGCAGTCACGCTTAATAAACCACCGATAAAGCAAGAAAATAGAATCCAAAGAAGTGTATGCATGAGGTTAAACTATGGTGAAATAATTAAGCATTATAACGAAACTTGAAATGATTGGATGTCTTTATGCATCGATCCAGATGAGGGAGGCCATTCTGCCTGTCATGCCATCACGCCTATAGGAAAAATACTCTAATTCATTAGCAAAAGTGCAGTAATCATCCGACATGCTGCCGCCATAAATTTGGTGGACACCACATCCATTGAGTCTAATTTTGGCAAGCGCGTAAATATCAGCTAACCATTTTTGATCTGAAATTAAATGAAAAGCTTTTTCAGACTCGATATGTTTTTCGCAAAAACTATTTTTCACATCAAAGCCTACTTCAAAATGCTTTTGACTGATGGCAGGTCCTAACCACACAAGACAATCATTTGGCGAAACATTCATTTTCTCAATGGTGTTTTCAATGACACCATTTAAAAGGCCACGCCAACCTGCATGAATGGCAGCTACTATCGTCCCCTCATTATTTGTCACTAATAATGGTAAACAATCAGCTGTTTGAACAACACATATTGTATTTTTTTCTGATGTATAAGAAGCATCTGCATTAAATGAGAGTGAAGGGAGTTTTATCGCATCCACACTATGCGTCTGATTCAACCAATGAGGCGCGCTAGGTAAAAATTGATTAAGTCGATCGCGATTCAAGTGAACAGCATTGATGTCGTCATTCACATGTGTCGCTAAATTAAAACTGTTGTATTTGCCTTGGCTGCCTCCGCCAGCTCTCAGCGTTTGCATAGATTTAATATGTGGAGGTGCTGGCCAATGGGGAATAAAAAAATTACTCATCATCCTCCTGCATGTCATCATCGATATCGTCACTGACCTCATCAAGATAGTCATCAAAACTTAAATCTTCCAGAGGTTCTGTAACACCCAATTGCTCAGCTCGAATGATTTCAAGTAAAGCCTTCATGTCATCGGGTAAATCAATCGACCATTCCATCGCTTCACCACTTAATGGATGAATCAGTCCTAAACGAATCGCGTGAAGTGCTTGACGATTAAAACCTAACACATGCTGGCGTAACGCTTCACTCATGGATTTAATCGGCATAATGCTTTTTAAACCATAGACAGGATCGCCCACAATAGGTGCTTTTAAATATTGCATATGCACACGAATTTGATGCGTCCGGCCTGTTTCAAGATTGCATCTCAAGTACGTGTGAACGCCAAATCGCTCTAAAATCTCATAATGCGTAATCGCAGGCCTTCCTGATAAATGGATGGCCATACGAGTGCGAATGGATGGATGCCGGCCAATGGGCTGATTCACTGTGCCATTTTTCCATAACTGTCCCCACACAATCGCTCGATATTCCCTTTTCACTGATCTTGCTTGAAGTTGTTGCACCAAATGTGTTTGTGCATTTAAGGTCTTAGCCACGACTAAAAGCCCGCTGGTTTCTTTATCTAATCGATGCACAATACCGCAGCGAGGGATGTGTGCAATATCCGGCATATGATGCAGAAGTGCATTCAGAAGTGTGCCAGACCAATTGCCTATCGCAGGATGAACCACCATCCCGGCAGGTTTATTAATGACAAGCAATGTCTCGTCTTCAAAAATAATATTGAGCGGAATCGCTTCAGGCAAAAATGCATTGTTTTCTGGGTTTGATTGAACGATTACTTTGATTTCATCACCCGCATACACCTTATGTTTCACCGATACATAGGATCGATTCACCAGCACGAATTCATCTTTAATCCATTCTTGCAATTTGGAGCGAGAAAATTCCGGTAAAAGTTGCTGCAAAGCCACATCCACCCTTAAGCCGGCGTGAGTATCTGGGACGATCAATAATCTTTCATCATCATTCATAATGCTATAATTCTTCGTATGTTTTTATAGTTAAAGGTTCTTATGCGTATTGGTATAGTCGTTATTATGATGCTTTTTCTTGGGTCTTGTGCCATTTTTGGCCCGCCTACTGAGCTTGACGATACCAAAGGCTTATCAGCTGAACGCATTTACGAAAAAGCATCAGAAAGAATGGCTTCTAAAGATTATAAAAAATCTGTCGAGTATTTAAAAAAATTAGAATCACGCTATCCTAATAGCAAATATGGCGCGCAAGCCAAACTTGATATGGCTTATGCCTATTACAAGCAACAAGATGCGGCGCAATGCGTCTCAACGGTTGAGCGTTTTATTAAAATACACCCCAATCATCCGAATCTCGATTATGCCTATTACTTAAAAGGTGTAGCTTACTTTAAGCAAAGAGGCATAATCGAAAAAGCTACGTTTCAAGACATCAGTGATCGCGACCCTAAAGTCTTAAGGCAATCCTTTCTTGCCTTTAAAGATTTACTGACACTTTACCCCAACACGCGCTATGGCAAAGATGCCACGGAACGTATGATTTATTTAAAAAATAAATTAGCGGACCATGAACTTCATGTGGCGCGTCATTATATGAAAGTGAAAGCGTATGTCGCGGCATTAAACCGTGCTAAATATGTCATTGAAAGCTATCCTGATTCTAGTTTCGTGGAGGAAGCGCTTGTAATCATGATCAGCGCTTATGACAATTTAGGTATGAATGACTTAAAAGAAGATAATTTAAGAATTCTAAAACAAAATTATCCTAATAGCTCGATGTTTACAAAAGGTAAAGATACCAAAAAACAAGATTGGTGGAAATTCTGGGATAAAGACTAGCGCTTCTTCGCTTCTAGTTTATTTTTATCTGTAAGTTTTTTGCGAAGTGCATTCTTGCGTCGACGCATCGATACCACACCCTCTTTAGGTTTTCTTTTTTCTTCG
>Ga0208224_1000030_pt1 | contig 28518 bp, 19 predicted proteins | sample LakMenEpi26Oct09_FD_150735 | JGI IMG/M metagenome (GOLD analysis project Ga0208224, IMG submission 150735) | Freshwater microbial communities from Lake Mendota, WI - 26OCT2009 deep hole epilimnion (SPAdes) | ecosystem: Environmental > Aquatic > Freshwater > Lake > Epilimnion/Euphotic zone ... | reverse complement strand
TAAAATCAGGGCTACGCAAGTTCTGCATATTGTGATGGTTGTACCGTTCAGGCTCCATATAAAACAACTGAGCATTTGCTTCACTTGAATTATCAAGGATTGTCATCTTTTCATTCCTATAAGTAAACTTAGAGAAATGTTCAATCATTTTGTAGTAACTATACGAATAACCGGACTTGCCGTTCGCATCCTTAACAAACTGGTCTGTGTGCAATGACAGCTTCAAATTATTTCCTTTCCAGAATAGCCAGTTTCCTTTTACCATGAGGAATGAAACCTTCTGTTTGCATATCGCAAAATTCAAAATCAATCATCGTTGTAACCCTCTTCTCTGTGGTATCCAGTATTTTATTGAATTGCAAAACGCTAGGCGCATGAGTAACTGAATGCTCAATAATTGCGACTTTTGATTGCTCAACAAGTGAAGAGAAACAATTCCACTCACCGTCATCTCCTTCGATTTCAAGACCTAGAGCCATCACTCCACACTCTGAGATATCAAAGAATTCACCTTGCTTGTTACACCACTCTTTGACTGTGCCATGAAAAGATTCTGGCATTGAACCGAGAGGATCAATTTGTACAACTCTTTTTACATTAATCAAGCTTTGCTTGTACGCCCCTACATCGATAACAGTATCAACATCACCAAAATAGTATTCGCAAATATGATGACGAATCATGTACTCCTTGGAGATTAGGTATTCCCATCTATCCATTAGCGACCAACCTTTGGCATAATGACAGCAGTTCCGCAACCGACAGGGAAGTTGAGCATGTCATGTCCATACTTCGTTGACCAATCCACAGCAGCACGATAAGATCCGATGTCTGGATGATCATCATCAGAAGAATTCTTTGTGTCATGAACAGTAATAGCCCATACCTCATGTTTGTTCATCTTTGAACCATAATTCTCTAGGTCTTTATAAACCTGCTCATATGTGTGGTCTGCATCAACATGCAGGTAGTCAATTGAATCAAACAATTGATGGCAGTTATCTGTCTTATCAACAATAAGATTAATTTCTGGGTAGCCAATAATCCCTTCAGCGGTGTATATTGGTAAACCCCAAGGTCCAATGTTTGCATCAATCAAGTTGACATTATATTGACCAAGTAGACCTTCTTTAATTAAAGACTTTTGTGATTCAACAGCCAACTTTGGTACAAAACCAGCACCGGAACCCAAGCAAACAATGCTACTCGCCCTCAAAGAATAAGGAAGTGCATAGTAAAACATCCCCATTCCAGCATGATTCCCCACTGCGCCATGAGATTCAGACCACTTGGAACTCTTAATAATATCATCAAACATAACTTTCTTTCTTTAATCCTTTTCTTTCAATATAATTTTCCACTGCGATAATTCCAGCGTCACTCTCTATTTTATACGAGTCTAGCCTTGTTAGTGTCTGTTTATCTTCAATTTTTTCAAGACGAACAGCAAACCAAGAGTTCACTTTGATAATATGTTTAATTTTCTTAAACACAGTAGGGAACACAACAATTTTAAAAATGTTATGACCATCCCAACAATAGAGGTTTGACATCTCTTTGTCTTTTGCTGTAGTAAATGTCCGTTGATGGAAAATATACATAAGTGTTTTTTCATCATCAACAAGACCCAATCCAGTACCATAAAGCCAAGAGTATTCGTGATTAAGACCTTTATTCTGGAACATCATTAACTTATAAAGATCACTATCGTGATATTCATACGCATCACAGAATGCATGTAATGTTCTGTCACCAATCAACGCATAAACATAATCTCTTGTAGCGAGTTCAGTATTCCTCTCAGCAAACACCGTGGTTCCTCCTGAGTGGTCTTCAAATTCAATCCGGAGGTATTGCGGAGTCTTCTTTGTAGAACGCACCACAGCCTTCACCAGCGTCAATGGAGATGTAATTTCGTGGAAGTCCGCAAGTTTGCCAACAAAATCATCCATCTCATTTGGTGCAGAATTCGTATTCAACGAGAAACCAAGCACAGGTAAGTAATATCTTTCATGGTCAAATGAAGATGCATGTCCAATGTTTTGGAAAGCACCTACTTTGTCAAGATTCTCTCGAAGTGTACTCTTCACTGCTGTTTTCTTACATTTGTTTGCAAATTCATCATACGAATTAAAAGGCCTCTTTGTAGTTATCTCTTGAATTGCTGACTTACCACAAGAAGCAACATTTGCAAGACCGAAGCGGATTGCTTCATAACCATCACGAACTTCTACAGAAAAGAATTCTTCTGAAAGATTAATGTCAGGGGGGAGAATTGTTGTGTTCATTCTCTGAGCCTCCATTAAGTATGCAGTAATCTTGTCGGTTGTTGATTCATTAAAAAGAAGGGACCATACGAACTCTACTGGATAATTAATCTTTAACCACATTGTCTGATATGAAAGCATTGAGTATGCAACAGCGTGAGATTTATTAAACATATACAAGGCTGCCATTTCAAACTCTGACCAAATCTTTTTAGCAGCAGCTTTTGTGGTATATCTATTGTTAATAAACTTCTCTTGGAACTCATCAAATCCAGCAGCATCACGCTTCTTACCAATAATCTTACGAAGCTTGTCTGCCTCTGCCCATGTGAAGTCAGCTAACAGCACTGCCATTTGCATCAATTGTTCTTGGAAGATAACTGTCCCGAATGTTTCTTCTAGTACATCTTTAACAACAGCATGAGGATAGACTGGTTTCGTTATACCCTTTTTGCAATCAATATACCTTTGACCCTGAGATAGCAAAGCGCCGGGGCGAACTAGAGCATTGGACACAACAAGGTCATTAAAGTTATCAATACCCATTCTTTCAATAAGATTACGATAAGCGGCAGCATCTGTTTGGAACACACCTACTGTGTTACCTGCGTTAAAGTTCTCATAGACCTTTGGATCATCAAGTGTTAGCGATAGTTCACGAACATCAATACCTCTTGTCTCTTTAATCTTATTGATACAATCTTTAATAACAGATACTGTCTTCAATCCGAGAACATCAATCTTAATAAGACCAACAGCCTCTGCGTCTTCCATGTCGAATGCTGTTACGACAGACCTTTCTCCAGTTGCAGAATCCTTGCGTGTCTCTACAGGGCAAACATCGCTAAGGGGGATTGAGGATACGACCATGCCAGCAGCGTGTACACCAGCGTTTCTAATGCGACCTTCGAGCGTTCTTGCGAGTTTCGTAACATCAGGATATTGACGATTAAAAATCTTACCCTTTTCAGATGTATCTAGCTCGTCAATTGTCTCAAAGTATGGAGTAATCATGTTAATTTCCTGGTAAGGAACTTGGAATACTCTTGCAACATCTTTAACAGCAGACTTGGGTTTGAACTGACCATAAGTGGTAATAGCTGCTACATTATCTTCGCCCCATCTCTCTCTAAGATAGTTGCGAACCTCACCTCTACGCTTATCTTCAAAATCTAAGTCAATGTCAGGATAGTCGTTACGCTCAGGGTTAATAAATCGTGCGAACAATAGATTGTACTTCAAAGGATCAACGGCTGAAATATCTAGAAGGAAGGCGAGAACGGAACCACCGACAGAGCCTCGCCCTGTACCACGACCAATGCCATTCTTGTCAGCCCATTTCACTAAGTCCCATACAATCAAGAAGTAATCAGAAAAGCCCAATCCCTCAATGATTCCTAGTTCTTCTTCTAATCTGACACGATACTCATCACCCAAGTTTTGGGTTTGAATTGCAAACATTGCAATCTCACGCAGGTACTGATTAGAGTCAAGCACCTTTGAGTATTTTGGAAGAAGATTTCTTTTCGTCTGAATCTTGGCCGTACACTTATCGGCAACCTCCATTGTGTTCTCCAGATATTCAACATTGTCATAACCGACTTCCTTGAACCATGAATGAACCGTTGTGGCATTTGCAATATATGGATTGATTTCATCAAAGCGCAAGTATCTCTCCGGATACATCGCATTCATCTTTCCGATAATGTCAATGCTCTTATCTTGTACAACATGGAGATTATTCTGTGCGACACGGATATCTCCAGCGTTGAGGGAAGGATATTGTGACACCATGAGTAGCACTTCTTCGGCACCACGATGGTCATGGGTTGGAAAGTGGCAGTCCGCCGTGGCAACAACCTTTTTGTTGTACGCCTTTGCCAAGCGAATCAGTTCATCATTGAGATGCTTTGGATTCCATGCTTGAATCTCAAAATAGAAGTCATCACCAAAAATCTTAATGAACCGTTCCGTCAACTGTTCAGCCTTAGCGTAGTTCTTTGCCTCAATCGCCTTAGAAATCGCACCACCCATGCAACCAGACAATGCAATGATATCCCCATCCACAACTTCCTCTAGCAGAGAAAAGTCAATGCGAGGCTTATAATAGAAATTTTGTGTCCAGCCCAGTTGAGAAATCTTGAATAGTTTGTTGAGGCCCACATTATTCTTTGCCAACAAGATGAGGTGAAAGCGCTCATATTTAGTCTGTTCGTCTGTCCCAATAGAGGGAACGAAATAGGCTTCGACCCCGAACAGGGGTTTAACACCTTCCTTAGCGCAGGCATATTGGAATTTAAGTACTCCACCCATTGTTCCGTGATCGGTAAGGGCAGCAGCATACTGTCCATTTATACTTGAGATGTTAGCAATCTCATGAGGTGTTGACATTCCATCAAGTAATGAATACTCTGAATGACAGTGTAGGTGGACAAAATCCATTTGTTTAGTTCCAGTCTAAATCGTAAAGCGTGTCTATCGTTGGGAGTTTACTCCAATATTTTTTATTGTACCATTGCTTACGCAAAAAAGCATTCACCCCTTCACTTAAAAGAATTTCAACCTCCGTTGGGTTATCTTCAACTACAAATCTAGGGTTGAGGTTTTGGATAACCTCATGCTTTTCGTGAATGTTTGTAAACACCGGAGGGCTTGTGCTAAGTCTCCAATAATCAAGCCAAGGCTGTGTCTGCTCAATTGAAGCAGGACACCTTCTTGCAGTAACGATATGAACATCAATATCCATCTCGAACCAATAGTTTATTTGGTGCCACGCATCCTCGTATGGCTTCATATTTTTCCAAAACAATGGATTGTTAAATATCTTCATTGCTTCTTCATCGCTACTGTCTGATATTAGCCAATCAGTATAATCCACAAAGTCTGGATATCCTGTATGAGTTATGTGATCATCAAGCGACAGCGCTATGTTCGCAATGACCCCATCAAGGTCAAGGACAATTGATTGTTTTTCCATAAATGTCTTTCTACATAGTGAAGCCCCGCACTAGGCAGGGCTTCACACACATGTAAATTTGTATTACCAAGTATCCTTGGAAATCTCTCCAGTTGTATAGAACTTCTCTTGCTTTTCGTAAGGAAGTGTCATGTACAAAGTATTGAGGTCATGCATTGGCAATTCCTTGATATTGTCAGGCATATCTGTTGATTCAAGAGGGATGAGACTGTAGTTAGTGTCTGATGCTCCCGAACCTGTACGAGAAATCTTATAGAAACGATCAGTGATGGTTCCGAATTCCTTTGCGTACTCAATCAAAATCAAACCGACATGGCGTTGGTTGAAAGTAGTGTCAAGTACTCTCGGTTCCCATGTTCCCGGCTCAGTCTCAACAGCAATGTTGATAACTAGGTGTGGTTTTGATCTCCATGCCTTGTCGTGGACAGATTGCTCTGTTCCCCAACAGCGATAGTTGAACTTAGAAAGTCCAGCAGTTGAAGCTGCTCTCCATTTCCAGTTAATTGGTGAAGTAATAACTGGGATATTAATCGCAGTCCCGATTTCTTCATCATAGTGCTTTGAGTCTTCTGTCAATTCCTGACGGAAGCGAATGCGATAAGACTCTCCAGCCGAAACTGTAAAGTATTTCTTAACACCAGACTTTTGTGTATTCTGTGCTGGTACTACATTCTTCTCTAATTCTTTTAGTGATTTAATTGTTTCAAACATAATTGTTTTTCTCCTATATTGTGTGTGTTTTATTATTAATGACTTCTTGTATTTGCATACTTGTCATTGCTCCAGGGTCTTTTAACCCTGTATTGTTTTCTACCGTGTAAATTTCTTTACCTCGGCAGAGATCTATTATATCATTACGCATGGCAATTCCTGCGTCATCGTTGTCAGAAAAAATAATAATGCTATCAAAGCATCTTTTCATCATCTTAACCTGATTCTGTGAGACTTGCGCCCCTAGTGTTGAGACAACATTTGGGAAACCAGCTTGGTGAACCATCATAGCGTCAACGCTACCCTCTACAACGATGCAACTTTCATACTTCTTAGCGTTTTGTATGTTGAATAGAACATCTGCTCTCTTGAAGCCCTTGTTGTAAAGATAACGAGGCTCCTGCTCTTCATTAATCGCTCTACCAATAAATCCAACAAGTTTGTAATCTTGCGCCCTCACCGGAATAACGATTCTGTCTTTAACTCTTGAATATCCTATTTCAAAATACTCCAGTGTGTCTAATGACAAGCCACGATTTATGAAAGGGTCTAGTAGAGGAAGATCGGTTTCACTTTCAAAGTCAACTGATATATCTGATATGTCAAGTTCCTCTACTGCTACTTTATTACGGAAACCTCTTTCGATTTCATTCTTTAAAGCAATTGGGTCAAGACGAACATCTTTGCCATACGGCTTCCCAGTTATCTCACGATAGAGTTGTCTGAAATTACCTTTCTTACCACAAGATGGGTTAAAGCATTGCCATAAACCAGTTTTTGCATTAATAAAGAATGCAGGACTATTTCTATTCTTGTGGAAAGGGCAGTATAGATTAAATTCTTGAGCATTTTGAGTTTCAATTGGTATATTGTTTTTCTCAAACAGTTCACGAATTTGAGATTCCATACTATATATTGAATATGATTTTAAACTTGAATACATTCTTGCTGGCATCGTAGTCCGTCTTTAAAATTGTTTTACTAAATTTACCATGAGTGTTGCTCCATTCATCTTCCATCCAAGGCCTAAGTCTTGCGATGGTTTCAATGTCCTCTGCTTCACCCTCAATAAATTTCTTTTTAATTAGATATCCCATTCTTCTACCCATTTTCCTGTCTCTAGGTTCCATCTTAAGAAGAAACCAAATTGTGTTGACCGTCTTACCTTTCTTGATACTACTTGAAATAAATCGGAATTATATTCACGATGAATTGCTAGAACTAAGTCTGCATCATAAGCCAATTGCTTACTCCATGCTACTTCTTCCAACTCAGGTGGTCGCTCTGAGTGACCATCATTCATGGTTACTGCTGCCACATCAATAATTGGCACTCCGTTCTTAACCGCCATGCGCTTAAATGCTTTAGAAAGGTTCTTCGCCTTCTCTGTTTCATTCTTTGCTCCACTGGCATCGTCAAATAGACCGTGATAGTCGAGAATAACAAGGTCAGGTCTATACTGATCAATCTTAGCCTGCACCATGTTCTGGTCTGCTGTTTCAAGACCCTCTGATGTTACAAGATATATAGGGTGCTTACCCTCAAATGTAGTCTCAGCCCATTCCTCATATGAATCAACAATTGCTGGATTCGCACGAACAAGGTCTGTATTTGTAAAAGCACCATCACCATTGGTAAGAAGAGTGTCAAGTCTCTGCCCCTCTTGCTGTTTGTTCATTTCAAGAGAGATAATCAATGGTCTATAGCCAGCTTTCCAAGCATTAACTGCAAACAGTCTGGCAATAAAACTTTTACCAACACCTGTCCAGCCTAGGAGAACAATGAAGTCTCCGGGTTGCCAACCACCAAATTGCTTATCAATGACACCGATACCACTAGGAATGCCCTGAAGCTCGTTAAGACCTCTCTCAGACCGCTCTCGCAGGTCTTTAGCACGATCTCTCCACTCTCCAGCCAAATCTGTATCTTTTAAATTGCTTGAGAACTTATACAACATGGATGTATTTTCCATGAGATAAGCCAAAGCCTCTTTAGGACCAGCCTCGGTGAGTAGCCCATTCGTCTTTGAAACTAAAACCCTAGTTTGGTAAGACAATGAACCATTCTTTGCTTCATCAATATAATATTTCAAAGGTTCAGGAGTGGAATAGAATTCAAACTCCGGATGGTGCTGCTTAACAGTCTCTTTGGATGGGACTTTCTTGTGCTCGTCATAGTGAGAGCAAATAAAGTTCCAAATATCTCTATGTTCCATAAAGACGCTTTCAACGCCCTCATTAACAGCCGTTACATAATCATTTGATTGGATTAATGAATTTAACAATCTAACTTCGTAGTTCATTCTTTTACCATTCTATCATGAGTCTCCCTCATGATTTGTTTGAATTTTTCTTTGGATTCTTTTTCTTGCTTTACTTTGTCTGTAATTTTCTTTGATTCAATCGCAAAGTCGAATAGCAGGAATGGTCCTGTCCGACCTTTGACAAAGTATTTGATTGAATCAACTAACAATTCACCATCGTAGTGTTCTGCCAGCGCTTCCGCAACAGCCTCTTGTCTTGGTGAATCTGGAATAAAAAGTTTGCTAGAATCCTTGCAAGATTGTTTTAAGGACTCTATCAGTTTTTGACCTGTTATTCTGTTTTTCATTTTTTGCCTCTTTCCATGTGAGGTTTAAATATTCAAACTCAGTTATACCACCATATACGCCATAAAACTCTCCACTATTCCAAACAGATATAAAACATTCTGTTCTTACAGGGCATTTTTTGCATATAGATACGGCTCTATCTATGTCTTCTTTTTTATAAGAAAACCAAATATTGCTTTCAGGGTGGTCAACGCAAAGTGCTTTACTTGACCAATTACTTGGCATCATCCAACTCTTGAAGCTTAGCTTCAATTTGTTCATCAATAGAATCCCATAATTTCTTCCAAGACTCTGGATCATCTAGAGATGCTGCTTTGCACTTCGCACCAGCATCCAACCTCAGCGATTCATAATTGCCAAGGTTCTTGGTAATACCAATCGAAGCCCAAATTTCTACTTCATTATTTTGTTCTGACATTGCTATCCTTTATTTTCATTTGCACCTTTTGTGCAAGCGGTTTTATGTTTTTCTCTTTCACAATTGGCCGACCCGGCACTCTTGTATTAAAGAACTCTACCATGATGTACACATCATCTTCACTATAATAGCGCCAATTTGCGTAACCTTTGTATTTATTTCCAAATTTCTTTGCATCCGGTATTAAAGATTTTTTCTCATACTTGCGAATGGTGTCTGCTCGCTTCTCAACGATCTTGGCGACCTCGCCTACAGTATAAATCCTATACAGAATCAATTCGTGTTGTTCATACGGCATCTCAACCGTTGAGCCATCATCTAGTTTTTCAATATAAATTTTATTTTGTTTTTTATTAATCTTTTTAAGTTTAACAATCGTTCCGGCATATGTGTAAAACTTATTAGTTGTTAGTTTACTCTTAATCACGATATCCTCTCCTCTTAGATAATTTAGCAATAAATCTCTTAAAGTCTTTAACCGTTACATCTTTAGTGTCTGAGCAGACAACACAGGTGATATCAACATAGTATTCTCCTAAAGAGTAATACTCAGCGCCAGCAAACTTCTGTCCACCGCATTTGTCGCAAGTTAATCTTATGTGATTCATCGCTAATCCCCATTAATCAAGCCAGCAATTATATTCTGCTGTGACAATTCCCTTTTGTGGATGAACAAACATTAATGGTTGCGAAGCACGACCTACTGCACCCAAGACTTCAATAGCATAAGTATTCATTGACTCAGGGCTTCCTGAAATACGGCATTGGACTGTATTGAATGTCATCTTGGTAGGGGTATGGAAGTGACCAAAGTAAACATCAGTAAATTCATCAACAATATTGCCCTCACTATCTTTTCTCTCAATCCCGCCAATTTTCCATCCATAGACTTTCTTTTGGAATGAATAGAACGAGGACAAACTGCCAAATTGATCACCATGAATAAGAAGTGTCTTATACTTTCCAATGTCATCAATAGCGTACCAAAAGCGATCACCACGACCATCTGGAATATTAAACTTAATTCTAGGATTGTTTTCAAACATCAGCTGCACAATACGATAAAGCATTCTGTCAGCGTTTGTTTCTGGGTCATGGTTTCTTCTTGCTTTTCCACCAATTGAGCCATGATTTCCAATAACACCAGTGAATGTAATTGTTTCAAAGTTTTCAAGCATTTTATTAATAAAATTCTTCATTATCCTTGGTCCATCAACAGTTACTTGACGATAAAGACCACTATCAATCAAAAACTCTTGACCGGGAAATATAAGTTCTCCCTCTACAATGTCACCAAGACACCAAATGCGAAGATCACGAACAGGGTGATCTTGTCTTTGAATTTCTGTCAAGTGAATAACCTTGTCAGCAAATTGATTAATTCTTTCTTCACAGACTTTTGAATTGTAATCAGGTGTAGTCTTGCCAAGTTGCCAATCTGCTAGAACAGCAACAGCGACCTCTTCTGAATTCTTACGAGTATCTTTCTTTGGTGTCGGAATTTTCGTTGTCTTGTAAAGAATGCCTTTATCAATCTCTTCCTTAACAGCACGATAAACAGCGTCTGCAAGATGAACTTCTTTACTCTTCAATTTCTCGTATTCTTGAAGTAGTTTTGTATAACCAATCTTCAACTCTGAATCTGACGCTACAGTTTCTCCTGTAGCAATGTTTTTTGGCATTTCAATAATTCCATTTTCTTTTCTATATTTACACAAGCCCATTGAGTCGATTGATTTACGACAAGATGAGTCTGCATATCTCTGATTAGCTGTATTGGGGTTGAATTCAATATTGCAACCCTCTGCTCCACAAATTTTCATAAGGATAATTGTAGCACTCTATTTGGCGCTTTGTGTCAATCTGCGGAATTATATTTCCGAACAATTTCTGTTCTTTTTTTAAGAGGTTTTCTAATAGGTTTTGGTCTATTATTCATGTTTTGACGAAGTTTTTCACGGTGCTCTTCACTAGGTCTTTTACCCTCACGGTGAATTGCGCTATGTTCTTGAATAGAGCATAGAAATAAGTTTTCCAAACGATTGTCTGCTTTTACTTCATTAATATGATGAACACTTTCCCATCTGTTTAGATACCTTTTAAGGTAGCTTTCGTACAAAGCTCTATGCTCATAGATATAGCCCTTAATGTTAGCAGGGTGTTCTGGCATCAAGACACGCACATAACCTTTATCGTCAATATATTTTCCCCCATTATAGTTGGGGTTTGCTTCACCTAGAGCCATTCTGTCAGTCCATTCAACATCGTCTCGCTTAGATGCCAAAGGTCTTTGAGGCATATTATCCCTGACCGCCGATGTCCTCTAGGTACATTTGCATCTTTGATTCACTACAGGGGATTATGAATGTAGTTGGGTTGGCAGCACTATTTCCACTATCTCTTTGAATTTCAATATTAAAGATACCAGTGCCAGCCGAACCAGAAATTCCACCACCTGTTGCAATAACATGACTATATGTACCTGTTCCAAAATACGAGGGGAAAGATGATTGACGAACTTGTGTATTAGCAGTTGTTGGCACACCTGCTGAGGCATCAAGGAATGTGTGAATTGGTTGACTAATTCTCCAAGTACACAGTGTTGTTGGGGCTGCAGCAATATTACCCTGCGTGACTCTTAATATAAAAACAGAATCCTCTTGACCGGGAGCTGCAACTTTAATACCAGGGAAGTTCAATGTTATACGAGCATAACGACTTGCTGGCAATGTAACACTATTGTCGGGATTTCCTGACCCTTCATTCTTTAGGTTAATGATCTCATGATATGTATTCATTGAGTTATATGTTAGAGATCCAGTAACCTCTTTAAGCTTAATAAGACCCCTTGGAACATCATCTGTAGCGTCTTTGACCTGTTGGGTATTCTCCGACATTTGCTGAAGCCTGTCAGCAGTTATTGGCGTTGCGGGTGTCCAAGATACTTGTGTATAGTTTTCGTAAGCCATGTCTACCTATTATACACCCTCAAGGGTTTGAATCCTAGATTCCAAGGACTCTACTTTCCCCCAAAGGGTTCTGATAATTTGCTGCTGGGCAATACACATTCTCTCATATGCAAAATAGTCAGGGAGACCATCTTTGTCAAAACCACAAAGTTCGGAGAGTCCGGCTGCAACAGCTTCTTCCGCTATGAAGCCATACTCCCAAGGAGAGCCATCGCCACCGCCTTCTACTTTTTCATTGTATCTAAATCTTTTTGGCTCCATAGACAAAATAGATTGTTCATTAAAAGTATAGGATTCAATATCCTGCTTAAGACGAGCTGTTGACGAAGTTGTTCCAATCAAACTACTAGAGTTGAAGACAGCAGTTCTTCCAGAAACAGACTTGTCGTAGGCTTCTTGGTTCATGGCAACTCTAAACATACCTATGCCACCACCATTGGCAACAACAAAATCCTGACCGCTCGCTGTTGCTGTTGTATCAAGAATACGACCAAGACGCAATGCTGGTGTGGCGGAGCCAGCTGTGTCTGCATAGGTAGCGCTTGTTGCATTTCCATTAAAGGTTGTAGCAGTAACATTGCTGCAATATATATGACCGTCTTGATACACTTTAAATTTTGAAACATTATTTTCAACAATGTCAATACCAATGTTTCCGGGACCACCATTTGTGCTTCCAAGAGTTATATATCTATTTATTGCCGGAGCATTGGTACCATATCCAGCGAGTCTAGCGACTTGAATGTACTCACCCACTAAATCAGTTCTATGCCTCATATTAGCATGCCCGCCATCAAGGGGGGAAGAGTATATTAGTATATCGCCATAATCCAAAATTTCCATATAGTTTTGAGCGTTGTAACTTGTACTCTTTAGTGAGGTAGATGTAAGGTCAAATGGTCCAATGCGACCACTGATAGTCGCAGTTATTGTTGTTGCTGTAATCGCACCAGAAATATCAGCACCTGTTGCTGTCAATACTCCAGTATTTGAAAGGGTATATCCACCATTGGTTATTTGACCATTGGAAGCAATGACTGTGTTGCCAAAAGTCACTGCTCCAGTTGATGAAAGAGTAGTGCTACCAGCTGTGATGGTGTTTGAGCTAATCGCCCAACCGCCAATGGTTCCTGCATTTGCAGTTACATTTCCACGAATTACTGCATCGGAAAATACTGCTTGACCAGCTGATGTTATAGCCCAACCAGTTGTGCCACTTGATGTAATAACATTATTAGCAGCAATTGTGCCATTATAACTATTACTTCTAATAACATTATTAACTAAAACAAGATTTGCCGCTAACTCATTGGCAGTAACTGCGTTAGCAGCTATTTCGTCTGCTGTGATTGTGTTTGCTTGCAACTCAGTTGCTGTAATAGTGTTTGCACGAATTGATTTTCCACTTAGAAGTCCGGGAGCAAGATCAAGACCTGCTGGGGCTAGAACTTTTGTATTAACAAGATTCATTACCCATTCTTCGAGGGCGGCTTGATTTGCTTGCTGTATTGTTATTCTTGATTGAGAACCTCTATACCCAGGATTAAAGTCAAACAAAGAGTATTTATCAGTGCTTATTAGCGTTGAACTTACACCATCGTGTTTATGACCACCAGCACCAAAAAAGGAGATGGCATTTTCTGATGACCTTTTCACTGTATAACCTTCCTTAAAGTAATTGAGTGATCCAATGTATCCCCAACACTTAGACTATGAGAAACAACCCAATAGTCTGTATCTATTATACCAAGACTTTCTAGGTTGGATATTCTTATTCTATCCCCAATTTGAAGTGTTGGGATAGCAATTGTTTGAATATTAAGTACAGGAACTGGTTCACTAAACTTGGAGATTAGGAAGTCAGCAATTTCTTGGGCTTTTGCCGCACTATAAATATACTCATTATCAATAACAACTTCTTTAAGACCATACTTCTTAATATCAGAAGACAACTCTGCACTTTGCTTTTTGATTAAATTAGAAGATTCCTGTTTAATTATTGGTGTTCCAGCAATTGCCGTATAGTCTTGTTCACCAGTCAATACATTGTTTCCTTGTATGAAAGCAAGACCTCCTTCATTTACCGAACTAGAGGCGGCCAATAGGAGTTGAGCAGTGTATGAACTTGTAGAGAATTTAACAATTTCTATTTCTGCTGGCGATGTGTTTGATATGGCAGTAATGAAGGGTTGTTGGATATTGAAAGCCGGTGCATTATCGTAAGATATTTCATAATATCTAGCCTCCCTTACAAGGTCATTCGTGTAATGATCGGTAGCTTCCGTATCAAACTGCCCTCTCTCTATCCCCGCAAAACTGTTGGAACTAATTGAAGTATATTTCATAACCTCATCATCAATCTTCAAATATCCGCTTGATGGGAATGGAGGGTCATTAGTTGTTGACACAAGCAAAACCGTGTCATTTGAATCAATACCATCAGTAAGCCTGACAACACCAAGCGTTGCTGGATCTGGTGTTGCTGTCCAGATACCCTGTCTGTTAGAAACCAATGGGTTTTGCTCAGTAACACTTATTGTTATTTTGTTTGATTGCAGTTGAACATTGTAGTCACCAGAAACTATATGACTATTACTACTAATTGTTTTTTGTATACTCGAATGTTGAGTAATAGATGGCTCGAAATATCTATAGAAATGATTGTATTGAAACTTATCTTCCTCGTTTGCATAAAATCTTCCAAAATCGGCTAAAGATATCGCATCAACAATTTCTTTTGCGCTTTGATCGTTTCCATATAAATGAGGGAATACTGTTATTGGTCTAATCTGTGTAGAAAACCATCTGTTCTTTATGGTTTCCGCATCCAATGCCTTGTTATATATAGCAAACTCATCAATATAGAACCCTTTAGAGGCATTACCTATTTCAATATTCCCTACCCCGAAGTTTGATGCTGTCACATTAGTCTCAGTATCAACCAGCACACCATCGTGATAGTACTTTAATTTTGAGTCTTTATAAGTTACACAGATGTGATCCCATTTATCGGTATCAATTCCTGTATTTGAGCTAACTGTTTTACTTCCACTACCTGTATGCATAGTAAATCCATGAGCTGAGTTATTGTAGAAAAATGAGAATCCATAGTTAACGCTTGAGACAACTGTTTCATTTGTTAAGTATGTACCGTCACCTGTAAATGCACCGTTGTTAAATTTTACATAGGCTTCATAAGTAAATTCATTTGTGTATTGAGATGAAGAGGAATTCCCTAGATTTAAAGATTCATCATATGGAATTCTAATTGAAGATGTTGTTGATAAAAGAACTGATTTATTATTTGGCTCAGACACTAGACCCGAAGCGGTATCTATCGTTGGACTATTTATATAAAGACCATTATTGCGATAGTGATTTCTATTTTTAGCAGAAGATGTAAATGTTACATTTCTACACCCAGAAGAGTCTTCTGCTACTACTGTTCTACAACTAGCAGTTGTAACGCCTGCATAAGAGCCACCAGAAGCTTTTTGCTTTAAGTCTAAGGAGAAAGCGAACCCTGAATCAATAATTCCTTCGGAATGGTAGAATTCAATTCTAATCTTATAAGGGACATTTGCATCAAGATCAAGATATCTCCCCATATAGTCGTAAGAAGTTAGTGACCTAGGCGAAGATGCTGGAGCTGCGCCATTCCAGTAATCAATAATAATTGTGTCATCTAAATACATTCTTACACCAGAACTTGCTGTCAATAATTCAAATGATTGATCTCCACTTGCTGTCGGGATGTAATAGCCATCAATTACGCCATTAAAGTATTCACTATAAGTATTGCTATCTTTTGTAAATGAAAAATTACTTATATTTACAGCCAATGCTGTATTGGAAGAAAAACCATTTACTGATGTGTCAACTGTTGAGTAACTTGTGTAAGAAGGTGGTATGTATGCTTTTGAACCCATTGCTTTGTCATAATCAGACAACTGCACATCTAAAGCATCTGCTTTAATGTCCTTAACTTCATTTTCTTTCCCCGATTCAATCTTCCATATCCTAGCCCTTAATCCATTCCCCGGAGTTACGGCATCTTCATCTCTCCAGATAGGTGATGAAAAAGAATAAGAAGCTATTGCATTCTTTTTGCTGTAGAGGGAATAGGGAACAATCTGAGTAAATTCGTTCTTGGAAATATTTGTCTGCATTAATAGATTCTCAACAGCATCGCCAACTGTTAAATTTTGCAAATAAAATCCTGTTGTAATCTGTTTTTCAGTCAAGAACTTTGTTTTATCAAGGCAACGGACAGATACTTCCATCGAACTTCCACCAGACCACTCATCTATGTAGAATTCCCCACCGTTAACATATTCGTATGGATCAACTACGACTACTGCGTTTACAGAATGAGATTTTGCCGTTGTCCCTGCGTACCCTCTTTCTACAATTGTAACAACCTTATCAGTTCTGGAGGAGTAGAGAACGACTTCTCGGCTATCAGTTCCAGGATCAATAATTGCGGTAAAGTAGTTTGTGCTATTGCCTTGAGGGAAATAAGATGCATCACTCAAAGTCATACTTGTTACTGATGTATTCATGGCGACTTTTAATTCATTTGATATTTGAATCTCATCAGTTTTTATAATCCTCCAGCCGTTATATATATTTACTTTCAAATCTTTTTTCATATATTTACCATATGTTGATGTATCGTCAAATGGATTGAAAATCTTTGTTGTATTATCTAATGAAATTGATGCTGACGATGAGCCAGTGCCGGCGATTGGGATTGAGTTTTCCCATAATTCTCCAGTTCTATCTATTGAATGGGATACGACATAATCCGTAACATCCACTTCATACAGAGGTATTGTTTCATTTATTCTTGCATTGTCTTGTTTGTTTTGAGTACTATAGATTGTTACTCTTATTTTATCCACCATATCTGTTACTGCAGAGGTCGGCAATATATGGTCTTTATAGTATTCATCTTTTCCAATTGTGCCATTTGATGTGTGGAACAATGAATAAGTATTGTTATAAAAATCAACTTTATAACAACTTATTTTTCCATAAAATTCTGATGTTACTATTCTTACTTTGTTAACTTTTCTTTGAGTAAAGCTGTACTCCACATATGGATTGGTTGTAAAAGAATAACCACCATCGACATAGGCACTATTGGTTGAAACAGAATTTGATCTCCAGCCAAATTCGTAATTGTCTGACAGGTCGTTTGGCATTGCATGCCAATTGCCATCAGCACGAATAATTTTCCCATTAGAATCTTTTTCATTTGCAATAGCCCAAGTAAATGCCTGTCTTTGCAAACCATTGACAGACTGCTGAGGAGTGAAGAAGTATCCACAAAGAGATGTATTACCTGCAAGCTGGTCAGGTCTTGTTCCCTTTGTGTTGGATGCGTATGAATCATTTGTTGCAATTGTTAGATTATCCAAATGTCTACTGTCAAGGAAAGTGATTACAACTTTTGGTTTGACCTTTTGAGCATAGGCGTTGATTGCACTTTGGAAGTTTGTTGATAAAGTTTTGCCATTAATATCTTTTGTTAACATTAAACCTCCTCCAAATCCATACTGCAATTCCAAAAGTATACGCCAGAATTCAAGTCTCTTCTTATGAGTTCTTCGTCATATCCAGTAATGAATACATTGTACTCTGTTTCATCCAAAATGTCTTCGGGGTCTTCGCCGTATGACAAAATAGTTAATGTGTGTAAATCTGGATCTATTGATTTGTCTTTTATGAAATTTCTTGCAAATCTTAAATCAATAGTCTGTTCTCTTTCTGAGGGCAGCCATTCCCAAGATAGTTTGAAACTAACTCTCCCAGCTTTGTCTGGGTTCTTGTAATATCTAGATTTAGAAGCATTCCAATTCTTTTTTTCAATAAAATTAGGTTTAGTTGAATTACTGTATTTACGATTCTGCCCAGTCAATGGTTGACCGTCTAGCAGTAATAAAGAGACAATTGACCCAGGAGTGCGAGTATTGGGTGTAAAACGCAGGAGATCGGCAATGAGAAGGGTTACAGACGATGATAGAGGGCCTGTCTCAAGCACTCTAATTGTCCCTAAATCATTTATAATGATACTTAATAATTGAGTTAATATCGAGCCAGCAAATTTTATCCTTCTACCAGCAACTACGACATCTGCTGAGCCAGATTGAGTGCTTGATGTGTGGCGGATTCTTCTTGCAACAGCAGAGGTGTCTGCCGACCCAGATGGAGTTGCTGCGGCTCTAGCGACTTTGAGGGAACTACTTGTAACATCTGCAGAACCAACAAGATAGGCAAAAGATGAAAATCCCTTTGTACTGGCTGAGATTGTTACAGTCGTAGCGTCTAGTGTTGCGCTTCCAGATATAATCTTCCTTGCTGCAAAAGTAATGTCAGCCAGACCAGACTGTGCATCATAGGTTGCACCACGAATTTGACCACCTTGGAATGTTCCAGTTACTTCAATTGTTAAAGCGCAAGATATTCCAATTAATGGTGTGCCGTTATAAAACCTTATTCCGGTTAATTGTTCGTTTATCTGCTGAAGTGGATCTCCGTCAGCCATTATGCTTCCTCAACGCTTAGACTTACTGAGTAATAATCACAACCAGTAGAAATATCCCTTCTTATTAAATCCTCTGAATAATCCTCAATATAAACATATATCAACTCAGCCGGTCTTGCAGGGTCAAGTTTTATTGACATCGGTATCTTTGATCTTGTTGTCAAAGCTAAATCTTTAATATAATCTCTTGCCTTACGATTATCAATTGTATGGGAGGCTAGAGAGGGTAGCCATTCCCATTTGAAAGAAAATTTTCTCTTAGATGCTTTTATATATCTTTTTCGTACACCCTCGTCTAATTCAACATCTGATGCATTCAGGACTATTGAATCATTAATCTTGCGACCCTGCTCCGTCAACTCTTGTCCGTTAAGTGATAAAAAACTTATTACTGTCATTACAATCCTCTATTAATACCATTATAGGATTTTACAACTCTAGATTCAAGTCCAGCCTGTTTTTGATTAGCTGGTACAACCTTAACATTATATTCCTTCATCATTGTGTTGAACCATTCCGTTTCCCCAATAAAGTTGTCAACATAGAAGTTATAGTTGTGATTAGATTCAGAGGTTGAAATCTGTTGTGATGAACCAGAGTTTGCAATCTTTGAATAATTAGCCATTGGAATATTGAGGGAAGGAACTTTTGGTGCATAGATTCCCTTATTCATTTGGTTAAGCATGTCCAATCCGTACTTATCAACAGCCTTCTTTCTGATTACAAATTCTCCACCATGAAGTGTTGCAGGGATTCCCATATTCATAGGACCAAATGTTGGACCCCCTTCTCCGTACATCATCATTCCACCCATACCGTATTTCATCTTTCCACCATTTGCATAGGGAATTGAGCCACCCTTAAATGCTGAAATCACTTGAGTGTATTTAATATATTGTGTAGAGTCCTTATATTTGCCATTGTATTCCCCTTCACTGACGCTAAAGAAGGCACCACCACCTTTTCTTGGTCTTACGAAATACAGTGTCTTGGAACCATCACCAGCGCCTGCTGCTGTTTCTTTTGCATCAGCAATTGCCTTCTTCATAGCAGCAATGCCTCCAGCTCCCGCTTCTGCAATCGCTTTAGAAAGAGCATCCTTTTGAATCTTTGCAAGTTCGTCATTGATTCCGGTTACAAGTTTTGCAGCAGCAGCAGCAACGCTTGCTTCTTTGCTCTTTGCCTCTGCAACCATCTTTGCAGCAGCATCTGTAATTGCTTGCGTAAATATTGAGGATGTTGTTTCAGGACCAGTTCCTGTTGTCTTTCCCTTAACATATGCATTTACAGCGTCAAGACCTGTTCCATAAGAAGTTTGAATTGGACCACCAACTGCAAATGCTGTTGAAACACTTGAACCAATTCCACCGAGCATCCCGCTTGTAATTCCAAGAATTGAATTAGGATCAGACACTCCAGTTGCAAGACCAAACTTTGTTGCAGCAGTTGTTCTTAGCGATTCCAATCCTGTTGAGAAGAATCCTGCTTGTGCAGTAATTGGATCCATTCCTGCTTGAATTTTTGCAGGAAGAGCTGTGAACAGTTCAGTAAACTTCGTTTGGATTCCAGTACTGGTAAGACCTGCCTCAGTAAGCATCTTCCCAACTTGGTCTTTGAATTGCTCTTCTGTAAATGTTCCGTTCTCAAGTAGTTTTTCAGAATACTTTTCAAAGTCCTTTATAGCCTGATCAAACTGCTTTGAGGCGGCTTCTCTTTGTGCCTTGATGATTTCAATTGCGTTATTGCGGTTGATTGATTGAAGTTCTCTTTGTCTTCCGGAATCTAAATCTGTAAGTTGCTCACTAAAGTCTTGGCTGTCCTTGAGTTCCTGAAGGTCAAGACTTCTTGCGTCATCAATTCTTCCTTCATAAATTGCAAGAGATCTATCTTTACGATTATTTTGCCTACGCAATTCGTTTTCACGAATCATTTTTCTTCTATTTGTTTCGTAAGCCTCTGTTGCAGTTAAAGCTTGCTCTGCCTCAGCAAGAGCATTGATTGCTTCTATTTGATCATCGAATACTTTGAGGGAAGCATCTTTCTGAGCGGTTAATTGCTCAGTTAATTCATCCTTAATCTTATTAACAGCCTCACCAAGTTTTCCAGATACAGCATCGAGAGCACTGTTGTTAAACTCGATTGTTGCCTGAATCTTTGCATCCTTAACTGCTGCTAAGGCATCCTTAAGTGCCTCACCAGCTGCCTTGGCGGTTTCAGGGTTTTTGAATGCTTGCTCAAGCATATTCTTAACTGAGCTAAACAACCCCTTACCAGCACCTTCTGGGAGAAGATCTTTTGTTATAGCTGATAATTCTTTACCAAATTTCTTTTTTGAGTAATTTTTAAGAAAGTTAAATGGTGCATCCAGCATATCGCTACGACTTCCAATTTGTCTCTTGGTGGCATCAATTATGCCGTCTATACCGTCTGATACACCATCGTATGCTGTATCAATAGCGCCAAGCATGCCATCAAACCAGTTAATCTGAGTACCTGATATATCTTTTCCAAAATCCTTAATTCCCTTTGCAACGCCCTTGAGGAAACCCATCCCTGGGATTCTTGAAATTAGTCCAGCAAGATTACCAAACCATTCAATAACTTTTCCAAGGGCTGTTGTAATACCTTTAGGAATCAACAAAATACCTTTAAGTATTAATTTGATAACTATAAAGATACCTTTAGCAGTCAATCTCATTGCCTCAAGCATTAATTGTGGAATTATTTCCACAATATTATAAAGAAGTTGAAATGCCCATTTGAAAATTTGTATAAAAAGATCCGTGAGTAACATTTTTATCATTGTCCCAATGGCTGTCGTTAGTTGCCCAATGCCTGCTTTTAGTTTCTTTTTAGCAGCTTCCATTTGTTTATCGGCAACTTCTTTGTTGTAATCCTTGTCATCCTGAGTAGCAGGGCGACCTGCAGAAGCCGAAGTTGCTTTCCCTGTTGCTTCCACCCGCTTTTTGTTCTTGTTGGCAGCTGCATCAAATTTGGCTCCAATAACATCAAATATTCCACCAAAAACCGCCATAAACCCTCGGTACACACTTATGACAACAGCCAAGAATCTTCTAAATGCTGGGGCTACTTTTGTTTCAACAAGAACTTTAACTTTAGTTAAAGTAGTATTTAACCAGCCAGAGAAACTTTCAAGTTTACTTCTCGCTTTATCTGTGCCCGATACTGCTGTTGAAGTGCCTCCAATAAGAACACCAACAAAATCTTCAAGAGGCTTAAGGAGTTCTTTGAATATATCTTTGATTTTCTTCCAAGATTCTTTGAAATTCTTAAGAGTGTCTCCAGATTTTGAACCCCAAGTCTTTTGGGTTTTGCTTAGTAAAGCAATTGATCCTGTTACTCCTGCAATTATCGCAACAGCGGGTTTACCAACATAAGGAATTGCTGATAGACCTCTGAGCAAACCTTCAACAAGATTACCGCCTATCATTCCAGCCGTACCCATGTTCATTGTTGCCATGTTTATACCTTGGCTTAGCCCCATGTTCAGTTGGTTGCTCAATCCTCCACCAGCACCTCTGGCACCGGATTTAATACCACCACCGAGTTTTGCCATCATTGATTTTCTAATTTCTCCAAACATCCTTGTTCCATCATTCTTCAATGCGGTTAAGAAGCCTCTCCAACCTGTCCCTGCATTTTTCGCTTCGGAACCAGTCTGCTTCAAATATTTAAGGAAATCAAAAGTTCCCTTAGCGGCACCTACTGCTGCCTTCCCAATATTCCACATTGTAATTCCAAATGGCAATATTTTTAATACAGCATATGCAAAATGCGCGTGTACCTTTACAAGAACTTCAATAAGTTTCGCAGCAGTCTTATATGTCTTTTGAAGTGTAGTAGGAACTGGAATTGGCGCACCTGTTGGGGTTGGGTACAAAGGTCCACCCCCGCCCGCTCCGCCCGCTGGCGGAGTTACTGGTGGCTTTGCTCCACCACCTGTTGAGCCTCCACCTGTTTGCGGAGTTGCTGGAATAACTGGAGGAGTTGTGTTTTGAACAACAGTTTGCAATTTCTTGATTTGCTCACTAATTGTGTCATATATATCTTGGATGTTAGAACCCATAATCCTAGTCCAATTTTGTATTTCACTAGGATCCACCATAATTTTTTCAAGAGCTAATTGTAAAGAAAGAAGTTCATCTTCTGTTATTGTAGATATTTTATTAATTAATAATTGAAGTTCATCTTCAATATTTGCATAATTTTTAACTTGAGGGAAGCTGCTAAGTTCTTGATTAATATAATCTATGCTCTCAGCAACCGTTCTTGCAAGAGTCGCAGATGGCGCAGGCGTATTATTGACAACTGGAAGAATTGCATCATAAGCATCGTCTGCCATTTCAGTTACACTTTCAATAATTAAATTCTCAATATGTTCAAACATTGTTTCAAAAGGCAACTTGGTTGCTGCAGACAATTGATCTCGAATATCTGTTGGCATACCTTGAAGGTGGTTTAAAAGATCCACCAGTTCGTCATAAGGCATATTTACTGCTTCAATAATTAATTGAGCAATATTGGCAAGATACTCTGAAATGTCATTTGATACTTGAGTTATTTTTTCCTCAATAACCGGAACTTCAAGCATTGGTATTTGACCACTTGTTGCTTTAGTTACGGCAGTGTTAAACATATTTAAATCATTAACAAAATCATCGGTAATTTTCTTAGAAACATCGTTAAGTTTTTCAGCCGCTTGCTTAACCTTATCTTCTGCTTGCGCCTTTGGTTTTGGCATGATTGGGAGAGGAACAAATCCAGCTTGAAGAGTCACATAGTCTGCTGATTCAACAATGTTGTTAAAATGTTCTTTAATTATTCTCGTTGAATCTTCTAGATACCTTGCTGCTTTTCTTGACGCAACCTCCACCTGTCGACCTCTATCGTTCTCCCTCTTGGTGCCCTTAAGTAAATATCCAGCTATCAATTGCAATTCTTCTTCAGTTGCTCTTTCAAATAAATCCATTGCAAAACCGACTTCTTTTATTTCTTTTACAAGAGCTACAATTAATGGTTTTAATTGAGTTTGCCTATCCAAACCTGGACCAAATAGACCTGAGCGAGCTGGCGTTTGAGATTGACTTGAACTTTGAGATTGAGTTCCACCAGTTGGTTTCTTTGTTCTTTTAGCAGCTTCTATTAATCTTTCTTTTGTCAACTCAATTGCATCGTATACATCGGAATTGGCAACAGTGTTTGCAAATAAAGCAAGATCTTTAAACATTTTAACAAACTCATCGTTTTTTGCAATTTTTGTAAAATCTTTATTAATAAGGTTGTCACGCATTTTTTCATACGCAACTTTTGGCTCGCTCAATGCTTGAGATAATGTTAGACCAAGAGTTGACAATGCTTTCTCAAGAAGAACCATTTGCTCTTTCATATCTGCCATTGGAGCAAGTGCAACACCTTTAAGATTTTCTTTAGAAAGGATTAAAGTATCAACATACCCCTCAACGGCCCGAGCTAACTCTTCACCAACCAAACCTAAATTCTTAAACATTTTTGTCGCAAGGTCTTCAACCACTGTACCAATCAATGGGTCGGGACCAGCAGCGGCACTAAGCGACCTTGGCTGTTGTTTCAATGATGAAAGAGGTACGAACGGAATTGCACCAAATTGATCAGGAACTAAACTTCTAACTATATTTTCTGATGTAAGTGCGTTTGTAAGCAATTTTTCCTGTAAAGCCTTAACCATCTTTGCTGCCGACATTAGAGCAGAAACTGCTGCTTCAGCAGGAGGTGTTGCAAAATCACGATCATAGCCAGATGCTTCCCATTGCTGTTCTGCTATATCATAAGCTCTCTGTATGGAGGCTTTGATTTGATTACCTGTACTAAGAATAGATTGTTCTTCCCTAGATCTTAGTTCTGAAGGTATTTTATAGATTGGCTCTAATTGTTTTTCAAAACCACTAACAATAGTCAGAGCTATTCTTCTTTTCTCTTCTTTATATTGATTAATTATTGATTGAAGTTGTGCAATTTCAGATTGAAGTCGAGACTGCTCTGCTGGGTCTTCTGCACTCATAAGTGCCTTTGTTGCTGTTAAAAGCGATTTCCTTGTTTCAGAAAGCCCTTGGGAAATAACCTCTGGTCTGGTTGTCAAGTATGGATTAGGAGCTTTTCTTTTGTACAGCTCTTCTTTTGATAATGTAGAAATATCAAGTCTTCCAGTTTTAGAATTTTTTGTTCTATCAATTCTATTTCTTATATTTTCAATTGTTTCTTTTTGTATTGTATCGCTTGCCGTATATAATCTGTCAATCTCCCTTTTCTTTTCTGCAAGTTTATTTATTAATCTTTTTATTTCTTTTTCAATTTTAATTGAAGTGTCATCATTTACATCTCCACCACCGGTAAGATGTTCTCTTCTTTGCCTTTCCAAATCAGCAATAGCATCGTCTACGGCTGGTTTTAGGTTTAGAAGATACTCATCAGAAAGTCTCATGTATTCAAGATGATCAAGTAAACTCATTCTTCTTGCCGCTTCGAAATTTGTCATTTCTCCATTAATTTGTTCTTCGACACTTATTGATCTTTTAAGCTCTGCAATAAGACCTACATCTTCTGCTTTAGGCTTTGGTTTTTCTGTCTTTTGACCAAGACCAGATGCCTCGTATAGAGCTTCTTGAAATTTAGTAGTAACTTTATTGTCAAACCCAAGACTCGACAAACCAATTTTCCCAACTCCTGTTTGCATTAAATATGCAATTTGATCAATTTTTTTAATATTTCCAATTAGGGCAAGATCTGGATTGAAACTCTTTGCGTTCTTATCTGTAGAAGGTTTTACTGTCTTTAAAAGATCTAAAACAAATTGTATAGCAGAATTTTGATCTGTAAACACAAACTCAACTTCATCGGCAACCCTTGCCATTTCCTGAAATACTGGAGGAAGTGCTATGTCAAATTGTTTTGCCATATTTCTAATTACATCACCTGTAAGACGCATTCTCTTTTGACCTGGAGTAGTCCTACTCTCCCCAATCTCCGAAAGATCCTTGTGATATGTTTTAAACCCAAATTCTTTGAGTTCTCTCAAAGTTGATTTCTTGAATGTCTCTAAAGCATCATCGATTGAGACGCTTGCATTTTTAGCAATTTGAACCATATTGTTGCTAACTTCACGCATAAACTCTTCTGGTTCAAGATTAACTACGCCACGAACAATTTTCTTACTTGCATCTTCAAAAATTGATTCAGAAAATGCAGTATTACCAATTTGATCAAGTTGTGTTAATGCTGTTTTAAAATTCTCTATTTCAGCGTATAACTGGTCAATACCCAATTCATATTGCGTAATTTGCTCAGCAATTTGTCCATATTTTAGCAATGGTGTAGGGGTGGTAGCCAAGGCTTTGGTTTTACCAACTATGGCTGTCTTGGCTTGCCTAATTGATTTTCTTCTTTCTTCAATACTGTCACTTATTCTTTGAGCAGCTACTATAACCATATCTATTGATGTAAAAGAATCAGACATCAAAGCACTATCTACGGCTTGGCCTCTAATTATTTTTCTTATTAATTCAACTTCTTTTTGATGTTTTGCATTATATTCATTTAATTCTTGAATATTTCTTTGATTAAGTTGGGTAAGTTCTTCAAATCCAGATTCTGTTGAGTATGTAGCAACTTCTTTCAACAGTCCACTTTGAATTCCTCTCCTCAAGATGGCCATCAAGCCAGAGAATTTTTTCATTTCAACACTTAGCTCAGCAAGAACATTTATCCTTTGTCTTTCAAGAGATTTCTTTAGTTCAATCTCTGCTTGAAGTATTGTTTCAAATTCTTGTCTTGCATTCTCAAGCATTGTCTCATCAGAAACAATTCTTGGCGGAGTTGCTGAGTCTTGCATAGAAGTAAGTTGTTCCTTAAGCCCTACCAATTCAGCCGATTTATCTCCATCAATAAGTTTCCTCTGAGCATTGATAGCATCCCTCTTTGAAGCATTAACAGCTAGTTTTTCTTTAATCTCAGCAATTTCCTTGCTTATACCCTCAGTGGCTCGCTTCTTAGCCTCTGGGGAATTCATGGATTTCAAGGACTGTAGCATTTCAGAAAGAGTTATCTCTTTTCTGCGAAGCTCGTTAAATAAAGTATTGTCGGATTTCTGTTCTTCAGAAGAATACTCACGGAGCAGTTTATCCAAGATATCTCTTGCATTATTTAATTCATTCACTTTATCAGCAATGGCTTGAGCATTTTCTTGAGCATACTTTTGAGCTTTCTCAAGATTGGTAGCGTAATCAGTTTTCTGTTTAGAAACATTTTCTTCAATTATTTCAACTTTATTTACTCTCAGTCCTTTTATTACTTGTGATTGTGTAAAAATATCATCTTTCAAACCACTTGCAACATCTTCCATTTTTTTTGAACTTTCTCTCAACGATTTTGCTCTGTCAAGCACAGATGGCATTAATTGACCTATATTGACAGATGCAGCTGACCCAATGTTTACTACAAGATTCTCTAATCTTTTCTTTTCTAATTCCAAATTTTTTACGGTATCTTGCATCTGTTTTAGTGTTGTTGTTATTTCATTACCACTGCTATCTACAGATACAACTTCTTCTAAACCAGACTCTTTAAGTTTTTTTATTTTTTCTTTTGTTGCTTGTAATGAACTTGTTACCCAGTCAAGTGCGTTATTCTTTTCATCAGCATCTGCATCATACTCTTCCATAAGTTCCAAAAATTCAAGATGCAACGCACTATTTGCCTCATCAGCTTTTTCTTGTTTATCTTCAATGTTTAAAAATGAAGACGCTCTTCCTATTGCAGTACCACCAAGACTGGTCTTGATGTTTGCGACTCTTCCTGTAACACTTATAACTCTTTGAGATAAGCCAGCAACATTCTCACCTTCAATATTGATAGTATCTGAGACAGAGGTTGACAGTTTAATCATAGCTGTTTGCAAATTAACTACTTGACTAAGTAGGAGTTCTATTTGACTCTTATTTTCACCAGTTGCATCCTTGCTTTGTATTTGTAAAGCTCCAATAAGAACTGTAAAGAATTCTCTCAAATCTTTTGAAACACCGAGTTTTAGATTATTAATTCTATTTTCAAGATCTATTATTGCCGATGCCGAATCATCGTTATTTTGAGCCTTATCAAGAGCAATACGAATTTTATTTATGCTATCCGACAATGCTGCTGGTGTGATATCACCCATTGATGGTATTTGAGCAATAATTGCACTTATGTTAAAACTTCCTGGTTTGAATGATATACCTTTTGTTGTTTTAATTAAATCAACAGTATTTTTTATAGCAGTATCTTTTATTAAAGTAAGTGAGTCAACTTCTGCTTCTCTAAACAGATCTCTTCTTTGTTCTAATGTTTTTAAGATTTCTGAAATAAAATTATCGTATGTCTCTATTACACCGCCAGCACTTAAATCTTTTTGATTAATTTGAGTAAACTTACTTGGGTCAAATCCTTCACCTAACAAGTCTGCAGAAGCAATTGCATCTTGAGTTATTGATGTGATTCTTTCCTGAACTTTCTCTATGGAGCTTAGATCAATGGCTTTTATAACCGTAGTGTTCTTAATACCTTGAGCAGTCTTTTTGCCAGTATTAGTTATAACTTCTTCAAGTTTGTCCTCTTCAGCATTTTGAACAATCTCTGAAGAGTTGTTGGAAGCATTTTCAGTCTTCTTAGAACCACCACTATTTCCTGCACGACCACCACTTTTCTTTACAGCATCTTCTGCGTCTTGACCCTTCTCGTCAACAACATCAGCAAGTGTTTCATCAGTAGCTAAAGCGACATCATCCGTCACTTGAGATACAGCATCGTCTACGGCTGGCGAGCCTCTTGTTGCATTCGCCTTTCCACCCTTTGGTTGCATTTTTTCTTTAATTTCATCAAGGGTTATTTTCATCTTATTTTCATCTTTTTCAAGAGCGTTCATGATATTTTGACTTATGTTGGTAGGTGCCCTTTTACCAACTTTCAATCCAAGAAGATCTGCAAT
>Ga0208224_1000009_pt1 | contig 47512 bp, 77 predicted proteins | sample LakMenEpi26Oct09_FD_150735 | JGI IMG/M metagenome (GOLD analysis project Ga0208224, IMG submission 150735) | Freshwater microbial communities from Lake Mendota, WI - 26OCT2009 deep hole epilimnion (SPAdes) | ecosystem: Environmental > Aquatic > Freshwater > Lake > Epilimnion/Euphotic zone ... | reverse complement strand
TCTTATATGCCTTTTTAGAGCCATACCTACTACATATCTATCAAAGTAAATACTATTAATTATAACGTAAATGTTATCGATATATACTTAGATATATATACATGTAATGGGACAAGCCTCCACAACCCTCCATCGTAATCCCTTTTGCTCCACATGGCATATATTACCCATATTGTCAAGAGCTTTGGGCCATATGTTATATATATGTTATATAAATGTGTTCCAGGATATATAAACATGTCTCGTAAAGGGGAAATTTTGCCCACATATTCTGCCATATTTTATATATATTTTGTTATATTCTATATATGTTTCTTTAAATTAATATACATTTATTATATATTCTGAGATATTTTCCAGGATTTTTTATACCTTATCGTAAAGACAACATTCTGCCCTTAGCTATATACAACAAATGGGACATATAACCCAATGTGTACCAATGGTACATATCAGGCATATATCCCAGATGTATGTTTATTTACTTATATATGTTATGGTTACTGGACCACATAGATTATTGTATCTATCTATTTCTGCTTGTTTCTTAGCCGCCTCATTTTTCTTCCATTTACGGAATGTCCTTAAAGAATGATTAGCTTTCTTTCGATCCTTCCTAGCTTTGACTTTTTCGGTCATGCCAGGGGCTCATGCATTTCTATAACCTCAGCAAGATGACTTGAGAGCATGATTGCTTCGGAGGTTACTCCTTCCTCCCAATAAGGTCGGAATCTAGCAGCCTGTTCTTTAATAATTTCTTTCATTAAATCCATTAATCTGTCTTGCGTATATATTGGAAACCTATTTACAATTACACTGGCACATATGGAAGGATTGAACCAATGATTATCTAGAACTTCTTGTAACTGTTCTGCTATTTTATCTTCGTCTGTTCTTTTACCCATGTCCGCCTCTCATTAAGATTTTATCAAAAAGGTTGGGAAAGGTCAAGGGCACGTGCTCTCGACCCCTCCCAATATTGCTTAGCCTTTACTTAAGACTGCTTAGTCTTTACTTCGGCTGTAAACTTCATGCCGTTCTTGTCAGCTTCCGCTAACACAACCTTGGCAGCTCCTGAGAAGCGACCACGGCGGCCAACTGTAATGCCCTTGCTTTTTAGATATTCACGCTTTGTTGTCATTTGTTGCCTTTCGATAAATCTGAGCTCCGCCTTGAAGATCAGAAAGCTTTTATTATATTTTATCACAAATTGGGGGATTTGTATATAGCCTCGTAAAAGCTATGTTGTGCCCCCTTGCCCCCAGGTTTATGTCATCTCGTCTAGATTAACTAATCCTTCAATCATTGCTGTCTCTTGATCTGCAGTTAGATCTACTATGTCCTCATCCTCGTCTAGCCAGCCGTCATCATCTAAGGCAACCAGGAAGTCATTGTCTATCATCCAGTCCGTTACAGCCTCATCCATGTACTCTGCGCCATACTCCAGGGTAAATGAGGCGGGAACCTTAGTCCAGAGTTTATCCCAGATAGTATCAAGGGTTGTCCCATCAGTAATTGTTAAATCGCTATAAAGGTCATCCTTAGAGTATTGATCATATTTATCTCTAATTAAATCCCATGTCCAAAGCCATACTAATGACAATCCAACATCCATGCCATTTAAAGTATTGACCATTTGGTCCAACTGCATTTTAACTTTTTGTCCTCTATCATACTGAATATCATCCACGGGCTTTGCTCCTATCAGATATGGCGAATGCTAAATTATACGTCATAATATAGATTTCTGTCAAGGTATCCATACGTCCTGAAAGATATTTATATTCAGGATTATCCTGTAATTCAGATATGTCTAATAGTTTTGTTTCACATTCATACATTAGATTCTTCATATGACCATGCATGATATCAGTACCTGATTCCCCCAGGTCAACTAATTTTTGGAGGTGGGGTTCCAATAGAGTATTATAACTCATTAGCAACCTCCAGTAGATGTTCTATAGCCATAATTTGTCCTTGGATATTGATCTTAGATTCAACATTTAAATCTTTATCTAAGTCCTGGTTAAGACTAATTAAATGAATATTCATATATTCTATTAACTTATCCGTAGTAAGTGTTCTCATCTATATACCCTTCTGCTAGTAGGCCCTCGAAAAAATCCCATATGGTTAATAGACCTTGCTTAACATCAGGGTCGGAAGCGGAATCAATAGCAACAGTTAAACTATTACCAAAGTTCTGTATATCCTTATATGTATAACCTAACATAGATAATACTCATTTCCCTCAATGTAAGAATAGAACTTATTATATTCTTGCTTTAATTCAGGTGAGGCATATTGCATGAATTCATATTCAGCATATTCAGCACCTTCATCTAGATTCTTATTGGACCAATCTTCAAACAATTGTTCTGCTATTTCCTGTTGCATTGCACCTGTAATGTGCTCTGCTACAGTATCTATAAATAGTTCAGGCATTATATTCCTTTCGCTAGGACCTTAATTATATAACAGACCACTGACATTGTATAGGCTATATCCGTGTGATTCACACCACATGAGCCCAGCTTTGTCCATATGTTAGGATTTCAGGGAAATAAATTTGACTTCCGTAAAGAGCATATGCTACCCTCACCCGTGAGCGCAAAGCTAAACCCCCATGCCAGAAGGGTCATAGGGGTTTAGGATGAATGGCTGCTAGGACCTCAACGAAAGGAAAGCCTGCCTTACTTAGCATCTATGGAGATGCACCATTCGTTCTTCTAAATTTAAACTACTAGTAATCTCTCCAATGCATACTTCTCACAGAATGAAGTTAGGTCCATTGTAAAGATCGCTTTGTTATTCATGCCACGGACTTTGTTTAAAGGATCTCGTCCATCCGCCCAATCATGAAGACTGAATGTTTGCTGGTCCCAATCAATGATAGCGATCTTATGTTCATTGTCGCCAATCTCATTTACGTATAGGCCCCATCCAGTTTCCATATTCCACTGATCAGCAATGATATTGCTAATAGCGATACGTGTTGCATAGGATGAATCATTCCAGCGTGGTCTCGCAGCAATGACAGCGTCCGCTAATTTACCTAGCATTTGATGTCCTGCCCAGTGACCGTATAATACGATTGTTTGTCCATTTGGCTGTACGAAACCAAAGTTTGCTCTATCTCCCATTGCTATTCCGCCATTTCTTTTAGTTTAGGTAAGTCTTCTTTTTTGTTTAATTCTATCACTTCATAGGCCTTTTCGTCAAGGGCCTTTTTAGATTTATTATAATGATGTGTGCAAAATGCCAGCTCACCATCTAATAGTTTAATTAGATATGATGCACGTGCTACGCTGCAGCTATCACAATAATAAACTGGAGATACATCTTCAGCCATCACAATTGATTCCCTTCGATCATGTCTGCCAGTCTGTCTAAAAGCCAGGTATCAATATCATTAATATCAATTTCCTTTAGCTTTTCTACAATTTCTTCACGAGCAAATTTATACCCGTCGGTGAATCCTTCTTTGTAATCTGACATTTATCTCCTAGTGTATCCAGTAGGTTCGTAGTCTGAGGTATAACTTTCAGTTAAATTATACTTGTCACGAATCTTACTTACTTTCTCAATACTACCAGTTCCAACATTGAAAGTCAATGGTGACATGGCAGTTGGGTCTAGTCCGATTATTTGTGCATCCCAATAGGCCATCTCCATTGACAGCCTATCAGGTGCAGTAAGTTCAAAGTACATTAGTCCCAATCCACATCTGTGCTCTCGATTGACCAATCATTAATTTCAATGTCGCCATTGTAAGATGTTAAAGAAAGTTCATCACCAAGTTTATAATGAGCATCGAAATCTTCAACCTCATCTAGTGGAACCTGCATTATTACTTCAAAGTTAATAGTTCCAGTTACAGTAACTGTCTTTGATAATTCAAATCCAAACAGTTCTGCTATTTGTTGAAGCGCTTCCTCTTTTGTATAATTAGGATTATAGAGTTCGATCAAGAGTTCTTCTAATTCTCTAACTGTACTTTTAAGAGCATCAAGGCTTTCACGATTAGTTCTGCCCTGTTGTAGGTCCCACTCTAAGTCTGTTACCTTAGAAATTGGGTATGTTACATCTTCTCCCTGAATAACCTTGTATTGCACAAGGGCACTAGGATTGTATGTAGCAGGCACTGCAGGTGTTACTGTTGCTCCATATGGTGTTTCCATATTAGTTTCCTTTCGTTTCGGTAGTGGTTAAGTATATCTTATGGGTCTGACATTCCGCCATAGCCTCTTCATCTTTCCAAGAGCCTTCATTGCATTCAGAGCAGAATTCTCCACAATCATTATCACAATAATCCATTGTGTCATAGGATTGGCAGGCATAGCACATATTGGTATATTCTAGGATTTCTTTGACTTCGCCACGGACAATCTCATATTCACCACCCCAACCTGTCTCTTCCTCAAATTCAAGGGTTAGTAGAGAGTTAGGAACTAGATTACTTAGTTTAGTTAATATAGTAACGGCAGGTGACCAAGCAGTATTATATTTATATACTAGCCAGTTATCATCACCCTTTGATTCATATTCAAGTAACTCAGTATCAGGATATTGTTCACCGTCACCTACACCAACATCCCATTTAGTTCCCCAGTTAGATGTATTCCAAGAATACCAATCCTTTTGAGTCTTAGCGAATGCAACAGACTTAGGAAACCAATCAGGGTCATTTAAGTCAACACCTGAACGGTCAGGTTGCTGAACATATTCTTCCATTGTGATACCGTCTTCTAATGGAGAATGGATATTCCAGAATGCAAATACAGGATTAGAATAAACAGATTCTGTTACTTCCATTTTATTAGTTTCCATACTCCAACTATCATGTAATACTTTGTATGGTCGATTCAATCTTTCCTTAATTGAATCTATCTCTGACTTTGGACCCTGTATGGTCAAAGTGTTATTTACCCAGTTAGGCATTGTATTCCTTTCGTTGAATGTCGCAATTGTAGCAGAGGCTACTGACATCCGCAATAGGGCTTCGGGGTTTTTTTATAATGTACGTAAAGAGCTAATTGTGCCTTTAGGTTTGGGCGCAGTTTGTGTGCCATGTAGGACTTGAACCTACGATTACCGAATTATGAGTTCGGGGCTTTAACCAACTAAGCTAATGGCACTTTGCGATCCATATCGGACTTGAACCGACGGCCTCTACCGTGACAGGGTAGCGCTCTAACCAACTGAGCTAATGGACCAAGAAACGGGGCCCTTTCGGGCCCCATTTATTTAGGCTAAGGCTTTAACTGCTTTGAGAATTTTATTTTTCTCTGCAGTTAAAATTGGGTCGAACCCACTTGCGCCAGCATTTAGCGATTCAGTATTACCAGTGCGGGATGTGCGGTAATAATCTAAACGCTCAGTTAGTGCATTAAATGCACCCCAAGCAGTTCCCTTGATTGTAGAATTAGTTGGTGAGTTATGATAAAGGTCATCAATTAGAACAACCTTATTCTCCCACTTCTTCAATGCGCCTTTAACATCTGACTCAGGCTTTGGATATAGATTGCGAATCAAATCCGAGAATTGCTTATCGGTAACTGATTGAGTAAATAACTCTTGTGCTTGCTTTTGAAATTCATCTGCATACGCAAATGTTAATCCCAATGCTTGACGGGCTTGCACAATTCTGCCTTCAGCAGTTTGTGTGTGGCGAATCTTGAAAGATTGCTTAGCGCCCTTCATTGCAAGGTTAAGAGTATTTTGGCAGACAACACGAACAGGTGTGATTGCTGCTTGAACGGCAACTGAGCCATCGTGTGATGTCCATACGATTAAATATAACTTAGTTCTATCGTTAACACCTTGTGGGTCTAATACGATTTCACGAGGAATATCTAATGAACCAAATACAACTTTGCCCTTTTTAATTGAGCCAGCAGATTCCCATTTTGCGGAGCCATTATCAAGCACGTTGTCGGCGAATTGAAATAACTCTTCATTCTGAACAGTCTTGTATCGCTTGCCAACTACTGACAAAACATCAGTGCCTTGGTCAAATGGATTATCACGAATCACATAGAAATTGTCTGATGTATTTCTCCATGTGTTAGGGATGTGATCTGCAACGTCCGACAAGCGAACATTCCAGTTATTTAACTTTGCTTCTTCAAGCATTGTTGCGGTAGTTACATTTTCATCTTGAGCGAAAATGCGATTTGCAAGATTGTGCCAAGCAGGTGCGCCACGTAACGCAAATGCTACTTCACCATCTTGCACTTCTAGATTATGAGCCATTTTATCCTTTCGTTTGTTTGTTAGGTTTATTATAACAGTTGGCACTGACATTGTCTATCTTATTTAACATCAGGTTTCAGGGGTTTTCCACAGATTTCCGTAAGGCTGTGGATAAGTCCCCAAGGTTGGGCGCATGGGAAGATGGGGCGGGAAAACATAAAAACCCGCCCCAAGCTTTAGATTAGTGAATGAATTTCTTCTGGGAAATACGCTGCTGTTATTTTTTTATTATTAGTTACATCAAATACATATGCTTTTACATCACCCTGAAAGTTTTTTATATTTTGCTTAACTATGTTAGCAATTTTTGGATAGTTGATACTTTCAGCAAGTGGTATGGAAATGTCGTGAGATTTATTAGCATCATAGATTTCTAATCTATACCGCATTTTGTTCCTTTGTTAGTAGGGATAGAAATTGTAACATAAGGGGTGGGTGTTGTCTATAACCCACGCACCCACCCTTATGCTTATCTAATTAAAGATAACGAGCAATAGCGTTGTAAGTGCTTGCGCTAACTACTTCCTCATCGGTCATTTTAAGAATACGGATAGCATTTTCCATCTCATCTTTCATTTCACGATAAGAGTGCTGATGGATTTGCTCGTAGTCCTTTACTGGTTCAGCAGGAAAATCCTTTTCATTTACAATAAGGTCAAAATCTACATTGAGAGTTTTGTTCCATTGACGATAGTTGGTGCGTAAGTTTTCAGACTTTGAGAAATTAGCAATAGCCCATTTCCCAATTTCTTTTTTCCACGCTTCCATCTTTTTGTTAAACTTTGCTTCGTTCTCATCTTGCTTTGTGTAATCAGCCTCTAGTTTGGCTAATCTTACTTCTAAGGCTTTGATAACCTTAGTAGTAGGTATTTTTACCTGTATTGCTTTGCCTCTTGCCATTTGTGTTTCCTTTCGTTAGGTGGGTTTATTATATCGGACACCACCGACAAGCGGTATCCGACCTATGATTAGTTAGTTAGACTTGTCCAACGCTCTTTGCCATTTACATCAAGCAAGATACGACTTACACCGCTTGGGTGGTTATCTACTGCCTTGATTATTCCTGTGACACCACTTGTTGTGGTTGTGTAGGTCTGTCCGACCTCTAGTGTTGAGTTGGTCATTTGTTTCCTTTCGTTTGTTGTTAGTAGTATTATAGCCTAGCCCACCGACATTTCCCCTCATTTATAAGGGGAGTGTCGTGTGAGGTTAATCACATTCAGGCAGCCAAAACTCTAGGTGGTGTTGGTTAATAATTGCGGAGGCAGGTGCTGTATCTAATCCTTTATAAGATACGCCTTCAGGCATCTTTATCTGTCGATCAAAATCCTCATCATAGTATGCGTCAATAGCATCTATGCAAGGTTTCACCATAGAAACTGGAACGGGTGGGTAATGATTACCCTGTAAGTGATAGGCTAATTGTGTTTCTAAATCTAACACGCTATCTGCTAATCCAATTGCTGTTATGCTTCCCATTTATTTATCCTCTTCTAGTATAGTTTCTGATAGGTTGTCCATTTCGTCTATTGTAGCGCATAGCACCGACATTTCCTCTTTGCTTAGGCAGACTTTAGTTACTAGGTCGGCTACTTTGCTAGATAGGGCTGTGGAATACATAAATAAATACTTAGCAAAAGTTTCATCTGATAGTTCATTTCTGCGTTCATGGAGTTCGCCTGCTAATCCCATAATTTCATCGTCAAAAATACTATCTTTGGTTGCGTCAAGTATTCCGATGGCAGTTGCTAACATTATTTCACAACCTTTAGTGTTGCATAAGAGTTGCCTGCGTTTAGATTATCTATAAGTGGCATAATATCGGGAACAAGTAAATTGTGTAGCATACCTTCTAATAATTCTGCCTGCATATTTTTATCTAATGCTAGTAATCGTTGTGCGGTTGGATTAGTTTCATCTAACTCTGTAATAAATCTAAGAGAGTGTTCTACTGTTTTCATTAGAGCCTTTCGTTGTTGGATAAGAGTATTTTACCACAATACACCGACAATTCTTTACATATCTGTAGGATTTCGGGGTGTTTTACATCACACCCGTAACGACACGCCCGACCCCGTACCCTTGTGGGCGCAGCTTCGGCGCTATTGTTCCCCGCTAAGCCCGTTGTTATCTATATCAGGTTTTGTATATAATAAAACAAATAAAAAAATTAAAGGCGGAAGAATTAAAAACGAAACAAAAAAGAATCCAATTAGCGCTCCAATTAATTCCATAGTATATTATACCTTTTTTCTTTATTTTTTACTAGCGCTAAATCTTATATCTGCTTTACCATAAACACATAAGCCACATGATACACATGCACTACCTGCGCTTGAGATAAGCGGAATAGATTTCATATTCTCAGGACACTTAGCGCCAGGCTTACCCGTTAATTCTTTCATTGTACTTTCAGTAACGGCGAAAGTTTTTCCTAGATAAGCAAGGCGAATTCCTTCATTTACTTTTAGTTCATGGCCGATCTCTTTATTCTCATCATCCGTAGAATAATATAAAGATAGATTAGATATATCTTTTAAAATAAGCGCTGCGTCCTTCACACGTGTGTATACCCAAAATTGAATATCGGAATGTTTTTCAATAACAGTCTTCCAGGCATAGGTATAGGTATCATTAAAGAAATCTCCGTCCCAGTGAATACGGAATAACTTAGGCGCATTCTTCTTATCACAATCAGCAATAAATTCTATGATCATCTCATCCAATAAACGTACCATTGTGTCATTATCCGCATTGCGTAACAATTCCCAATTGTGCAGCAGATTAGCCTTAACAGCCTTATAAAGTTTTTCTAATTTTCCCGCATAGCAAACAGTCTCACAAATAGAAGTTGCGCCAGGGCATGAAAAATCTTTGCCAGCGGGTAATCCAAAAGTATTAGCAATTGCTGCTTGCTTGCCATTCTTTGTAACAAGGTTAGCGACTTTGCGATCATTAGATCTTTTTAATTTCATGAGTTGACCTTTCGTTATTAAGAGAATAATATCATAGGCCACTGACATTTATTACAAAACACCCCAGCTTTCAGGGTGTTTTTAATCACACTCTTAACGACACGCCCGACCCCGCACCCTTGTGGGCGCGACACGCCCGACCGCGTTGTAAGCTGCGACACGCCCGAAATTATATTCGTTTTATTTTATTTAGAATTAAAATTCGGAACACGATAACCGCTTGCCTTATGAAATCGTGTTACATCAAATCGTTCGTTATCTTTCGCAAACATTTCTGCGAAATCGTGAACAGTTTTAGAAAAAACAGCGGGGTGCGTTTTGTCGCTAATATATTTTAATATTTCAGCAGTAGCAATATAATCTTTTCTAGTCATCATTTTGCGGATACCAAACCAATTCTATTAAAGTTTTTAGTATACATTTTGCCCGTTGGCATAGATAAATTATATGTTGCGAATTCTTTAGCAAACCCAACATCATAACATTTTGCGAAAGCCTCAAATGCTTGTAAAGCATCAGCGAATTGAAATGTATATTCTAAATTGCCGTCATAGTAAGTATCTAGTCTATACATTAGATACCCCATGTTTCTTTAACGCAATCGCAACTTTCCACATCATAATTCTTTTCATCACCAAAGAATATGAAGCCAGCACCGCCACACTCATCACAAGCGACCCCGACTATTTCTGATATATTTCCCATTTATAGTTTTCCTTTCGTAGTTTGTTAATTGTAATTATAGCCTAAGCCACCGACAATTTCGGGATAGACACGCCCTAGAGCGCACCTTCCTGAAATAATCCGATTTCCAATTCTAATAAAGTTTCGGCGGGAATATCGGAGAGGTCAAGCCACCCCGCACCCTCAGAATTCATTGTGAAAACTTCTATGTATCCCATTATTATTCACCTACCTTAACCGCTATTGTTCGGTAAGTATATTTACCAGTATCAGATTTAATTTGAACCAAATAACTTTCGGCATTTTCGTACCAGATATCTGATTTATCTGCGGAGATAATTTCACCACGCAAAGAATTAGAGCGATAAGATTTGCCAATTAGTAAATCTTGTATTGTGTATAAGTTAGCCATTGTTAGCCACTTCCTTTCGTTATACCGCAATTATAGCGGAAGCCACCGACAATTTCATGTTACTTTCCAGTAATTCCACATTTTGAGACGCTCAAGTCGTGTGTTGTTAATCACACCGAAATGTCCGAATTGTCTGTCAAATCGACACGCCGCAGAATTCAGGGTTTTTTTATAGTGTGTCTTAAATCACAAAATGCCCCCACAGCTTTTGTGGGCGCTTCCGCTTTTGTCAAGCCGACACGCCGTCTAGTCTATGTGACCTTCCTCACGCATGTAGTCCTCATGCTCTACTAATCCTATTTGGTAGGCGATAGGGTCGCAATTAAAAAGTATTTCGGAGGCGGTAAATGTTGAGTACCCGATTTTTACATCGGGATAACTATCATCTAACATCTGATCGAAACTATCTTTTATATCTAAGTCCTTTTCTAATTGCGATTTCATTTATCCCTCTTAAGTAATACGATAGAATAAATAAAACCAATAGAGCCAACTAGTAGCCATGTAGGTATATCTATACCGACACCATTAGGCCAAAGCCCGTTAATGTATAAAGAAAAGTATTCGCTATCTAATAACAATTCTAAGTTCATTATTCGTATGCCTCCCAGTCTAATGTTAATTCTTTCTCGATTATTTCATCAAGGCTAACGATATCGCTATCGCTAATCGCCTCAGCGTTAATCTTATCTAACGCTTCTTCTTCATCAAGATAGACATAAGCGTCCGCTACATCTGCCTGAATTGTATCCCATTTAGTCATCATTATTTATTTACCTCTACTTCTCTAATGTTGTAAGTAAAACCCTTACCAAGTTTATTTAACTCAGCGATTACCGCTAAGATTTCTTCGGGCTTACTAGCCTTTTGATTTACGGCTAGTAGTTGAGAGCCTTGCCATAGTGTATAAGTGATAGTCATTTTCTGTCCTTCTTTCGTTAGGTTTTTCATTAGGGTAAATCTATCATTAGTGTGCGACATTATCAAGCCGACACGCTAGGTGTAGAGTGTGAGTTACCTCACACCCTTATCCTTAGCCAATTGCTCGGCATAGTCGGGGTCGGATACAGCAGAGGCACCGAACTCCTCATATATCTCTAGATATATATCATCATAGTAATCGTTCATTGTATTTCCTTTCGTTTGTTATAGTAATAACTCTACACGAGGGCACCGACATTTATCAAGTCGCAATTCGGACATGTCGGACAATTCTAAAAATACTTTGCTAAAACTATATGATATACATCACATATGGTCGCACTAATGGGGCATATCGGACATCTCGCAGGGGTGTATCATACAAATTAAAAATATATTAACATTTTATAAAATCTAAAATACTAGTCGACTAAGATTATATAGCTAAGATCCTAAAATCAATAATGCTATAATTTGATTATGGACAATACAATGGATTACCTATCAGATAACGAAGACGAAGACAAATGGGACAATATGCAAAAGGCTTGTTGGAGCGGATATAAGCAGGTAGGCATGAAAGATAAAAATGGTCGACAGGTACCTAATTGTGTTCCTATTAAAAAGTCTTTATTCGGTACAGAAGGACCTCAGACTTTAATTCCTAAAAATAAATAATAAATATCCTTGACCTAGAAATATTTTAAATGCTATCATGATAACCTTGAACAGTTTTCGGAGATAATATCAAGGGGTTAAACTTCAGGTGCATACAATGACGGAAAAGTCATTAAGCAAAGCAGGAACCGATTAATTGCGGGTTTACAACCTAGTGCCAGTTTCGGGGATACTCTTTAATTTTTAAGGGGTGTAGGGGTTCCTATGCTCCAATTCTGGAAAATACCCAGAAAACATAAAACATAGAAAGATATATATGGAAGAGTGCATAGTAACAAATATTAATACTTTCGATGGCTTAGAATTAAAAGATAATCATGAAATCATGATGAAAATGCAACAAACAGTAATAAGCAAATACATGTATCGTTATGAAAATAAAGATCCTTTTTATATAAAAGCTTTAGTAGCTAGAGAAGATGATTTTAGCGTGGTATTTCCAGAACAGACTGGTGATAAAGTCACGTCAGTATGTAAAGGTGGATCTATTCTTTTTCATGAAAATCTTAAATGTGAAGTTTTAAAGGGAGAATTTTTTGAATATACGTTTTTAGTAGATCCAGGACAGAAATTTGGAGAAGGAAGCAAGTCCTATAAAGTTTTATGCAAAACGGAAGAATCTTATGAAATTGAAGTTATGGCTAATAGTAAAGAGGAAGCTATAGAAACTGCTAATAAGCAAGATTTATGTTATTGGAATCATCATCAGCCTAGTAAAGATAAAAAAGTAAGACCTATAACTTCATTTGTTGTTTGGGACAATTTTAAGGTAACTGAAATTAATGAATAATGGCAAAGCAGATTATATAACCATAGGAGTAATCTTTTTGCTTGTAATGTTGGTATATATATTCTAGTTGACTAGGATTATATAGCTATATATAGTCTAATATTGTATAATGATGGGATGGATACTATTTATAAGAAGCTAGTTGCAAGTATGCTTATCTTTGGATTTGCTTACATATTCCTATCCTTCATATTGGTTTAAATGTACGAGGTTGAAGTTTATAAATTAAAAGGCGGGGGATCTGGAATAATTTCTCCTCTTCCAGTACAGAGAGATTGGATGGATAATCTTCCATTTGATGCAGTATACAGATGTATGCCTATGACTTTGGCTAACCAGATGGGATATGGCATATCCTTTCCAGAAGATATCTCATTTACCTGGGATGGGACATATGACTCAGAAGAAAATCATGGAATTACAGTACATTCTGGACATACTTGGATACATAAACATAGAGGTTGGGCCACATTAGCTATATCTACAGGACTTAGATTTAAAACAGATAAGAATACTAGCATGTTGGCCTATCCTATTCCTAATAAGTTCTATGAAGGATTTCAGGTATATACAACACTTCTTTCCACCTCCTTTTTTAAAGGTGCATGGGAAATTACTTTGAGGTTAACCGAACCTAATAAGAAAATAACTATACCTGCATATACACAAATAGCAGCATTTATGCCCTTTTCCGCCGCCGCACTTAATAATAGTAAAATTACCGTTAAATATAATGAAAGAATGTTGGAAGATTTTCCACCTGAAGATCAACATGCATATGTAGATAGTCAGACAGAGCTTGGTAAAGGAACTGGACTTTATCGAAAAGGAATAGATCTAAGTGGCAAGAAATTAGGAGAACATGAAATATCCAAATTCACTCTCTTTTTCGACGATTCACTAGACCGAGAATATAAGAGATATAATGTATAAATACAATCAAATAATAATTAACTCTATGCCTAGAAGTGGATCTACTTGGTCACAATACCTATTAGCAAAAAGTATTAACCGTAGAGGAGGAAATCCTCTAGATTCTAATATAAATACAATTAACACTAGCCCTATCCCGTCTTTTGACAATAACTTTGTATCAAGATCTAACAACATCATGTCATTGTATGGAATTTATGACACAATAAAACAGGTTACTGTTGTAAGAAACCCTAAAGATGTGATATCTTCAGTAATTACTAAAACGTATGGGGGAGCTGGAGATACTGTATCTAACGGGGTTGTTATTGCAGCAGAAATCCCTGACTTTAATATGGACGAACACATATATGCCCAGATACAGATATATAAAGGGTATGCCAAAGCGACACTAGATAATTTTAAAAATCTTAATGTCTTTACTTTCGACCAGGTTACGTCAGATATTAATTTTTTCACAAAAGCACTGTTAGGAAAAGATCTTTCTCTTTCTAATGAAGATTGTGATAAATTTTTAGAAAAAGCAAGAAAAGAAATACGAGTTCACCCATTATCTCATCCAGGGTACACTAATGCCGTACCAGAAGAAAAGCCTAAAATTTATAATAAGGCTAAATTGTTTTTTACAATTAAAGAAAACTTAGAAAAAGAAAATTTTTTAGAAATTACAGAAATGTATGATGAAATTACTCGTATGTGTAAACAATTTGAAAATGATTTTAAGGCGTCTAAATCCTCTTAATGGCACTCCTAGACCAAATATGTGTGAAATTGTCTTAAAATGACTCTCAGAGGCCTAAAATGGCTAATCTGAAGGTTTAGGTAAAGTTATTTTCTAAATAATTTTTTAAATTTATACTTGAATAATTTAAATTTTAGATACATGTTGTATTCAACGTCCCCTGGCTTGAAATTTGCACCAGTAAAATGATACCAACCGCTTTCAGCAGAGGGGCTGTTAGTAAATTTAGAAAAATATCTTGGGCTCATGAATTAATTATACACCTTATTAAAATATAAACCCAGACAGAGGCGGGTCCGTCTGGGTCTAATGCATTCTAAAAGAACGCAACTGCAAACCATAAGTTTGCATCTATGCAATAGTAAAATATTTTAATTTATAAGTCAATAGGTTTAATTGTAGCTTTTATTTTCTTTGAGGGTCTATATGAAACATGTGACTGACCACCTGGATTTTTTTTCTTTGTCTTTAAATCAAAGTTTGCAAATATATTTAATAAAATTACTTTCATCTCTAACATGGCAAACATATCTCCTATGCATTTCCTAGACCCCATTCCAAATGGAAAGTATGATCCTCTTGGGAGATTAGCTTCAAAATCTTTAGTCCACCTTTCTGGCATAAACTTTTCTGGGTTTTTATATATATTGGGGTTATTATGAATAGGGTAAGAACTTAAAACCACATTAGCTCCTTGTGGGAAAAAATGACCGTCAATTATAGAATCTTTTTTGCAAGATCTTGGCTGTATCCAAAGTGGAGGATGAATTCGTAAAGTTTCTTTAATTATAGATGAGCAAATTTTTGCGTTAGAGACTAATTCTATAAAATTATCATCATTTCTTTTTGAAAGTATTTCTTTGGCCTCTTCTTTAAGAAGATCAAGATATTTGGGATTATCATTTATGTTACATATTGCAAAAGACAAAGCGTTTGCAGTAGTTTCAAAACCAGCCAAAAGCATTGTTAGTATTTCATTATTTATGTCAGATAAAGATAAATTGCTTTCTGGATCTTGATATGATTTTATAAAAACATTTAATAGATCGTCTGACTCTATAGGGTTTTTAATTCTTTCATCAATAGTTTTTTGAACAAAATTATATAGTTCTATAGAAGATTCTCTAAATTGTTTAAATATCGGTAAATTGGTGTGATCAAATCTATGCAACAAAGGAGACACAGTTCTTTCGCCATTTGTTACACAGATATCCATATGTTTTTTAACAAAAGAAGTTTTTTCTTTAAAATCAATGCCAAACAAAGATTGGCAAACTATTTCAAGAGTTAAATGCACCATTTCAGTATGCACTTCTATTTTTTTATTTTTTTGCCAATCAATCATTTTGTTTTCAGATTTATCACACATAATGTCAAAATAGTTTTTTTGTATTTTTTTATAATTTAAACTGGGCTGGGCAATGTTTCTTCTTTGAGAATGGGTAGGCTCTTCTAGAGTTAGCATTCCCTCTCCCCCAAATTTTCTAATTCTATTCCAACCTCTACCTTTTGAAAAATTATCTTTTTGAGCGACAGATACCTGATACGCAGCTTCTGGAGAGAAGGCCGTAATGTAAATTTCTTTATTCACAAAGAAAGAAACAACTTCACCATGATCTTTTAATATTTTTAATAAATTTTTTGCTCTATTCCCTTGATTGATATGGTAATTAGCTTTTAATTTAATTATTTTTGGTATTTTTTCTAATAAATTTCTTTTCTTTAAAGTTTTTAAAGTCATTGGCTTTAAATAAAACATATTTTTTGGAAAATAAAAAAATGGCGGTATATTGATTGGATTTTTTTTAGACATCTTCATTGCTATCTACAGAAGTAAAAGAAGGAACGGGTCCAAGCAAAAAACCTTTTTCGTGATAATCAATCATTTTTTGAACTTCTTCTGGCTCAGCAACTGATTTTGATATTAGCACTAACAGGTCGTATATCCTGTGCAACATAATATAATTAACCATTGGAAGGTTATCTTCTAAGTTTTGAGAAGGCTCTTTTTCTTCATTCATTAGGTCTACCTATGTCTAGCCAAAATATTTCTCGACCCATAGAGTCTGTTTCTTTTATTTGACCACCGTCAGTCGGAACTTCTTGATTTAACAAGTTTTTCAATAGACTCATAACGGTTACTCCCAATTGTTGTTTTGTAACTGCAAGAAAGGCAGTATAAATATATTCTATCATTTAAATCTACATTAGGCATAAGAAAGCCTTGATCCATAGGACATTCAAGTCTAGGAACAAGGCCTTCTTCCGATAGGGCTATATATTTAGATACGATTTGTATCTTTTTCAATATGGCTCCTTATTGTTTAGGGAAATCTTTTACAATATCCTGGGCTTTGCCTGTCGAAGCAGACCATGATGACCAATCTTTACCGCCCTTAGTCATAAAATACGTTATCTCTGCGTTTGTTACTGGATCAAATAATTCCTTATTTGAAACTAAATTAAATTTTTCTAATCTGTCTACGCCAAGTTTCCCTAGCATATTGATTTGAAAAATTCCGTAAGATTTATCTCCAGTCGATTTGTTGTCGTTTAGAGCAAGCGGTCTTCCGTTTGATTCTACCCTTGCAACAGACCAAGCTGTTTTTAAACCAGCTCCTTCAAATCCAACAGCCCACAGCAAATCTTTTAAATCTTCTGGGGCAAGCATTTGAGAGTGCTTATAAGTTTCATTGCTGAACTTATCTAGTATTTCTCTTTTTAGTTGTTTTTCAGTTTTTTGTATTTCTACAGTTAAAGCTTGAGAAGCCGTAGGCCCTGGTTGGACGGAAAATAAAAATAGTACTACTACTCCTATTGCCATCCAGTTATGGACTACATCACTCAAACGTTCTTTAATTTTCTCCATTGGCATTCCTCCTTTAGAGATAACGAACTATAATAATACCATTAGAAACAAGAATAAGTCAATCTAGTCAACTAGTATTTTTTTGTGTAAAGTAATGATTTAGCGTTTATATATAACTATTTAAGTTATTAAACATTGTTTTGGTTGAGTAATAATAATTTTTTAAAAAACTTATAAACACTTCTTTTTATAAATAAAGTTTGATACACTTAGACCTCATCCAAAAATAATCAAACGCTAAGCGAAGAAAAAGGTATATATGTCAAAAATTATTGAAAACCCATATGAAAATTTTATTGCATTGTCTCGTTATGCAAGATGGATCTCAGAAGAAAACCGTCGTGAGACATGGGCAGAAACAGTAGATAGATATTTTGACTACATGATAAAGTATCTTAAAGACAACAATGGCTACGTCCCAGAACCAAATTTATTAAAAGAATTAAAAGAATCTGTTTACAATCGTGACGTAATGCCATCAATGAGATCTGTAATGACAGCAGGACCTGCTTTAGATAGAGATCATGTTGCAGGATACAATTGTTCTTTTATACCAGTAGATTCTCCACGATCATTTGACGAAACAATGTATATACTTATGTGTGGAACGGGAGTAGGATTTTCCGTTGAGTATAAATACATTAATAAGCTTCCAGCGATTCCAGAATCTTTTGAAAAGTCTACAACAGTAATTATTGTTGAAGATTCTAAGTCTGGTTGGGCAAAAGCGTTTCGTGAATTGCTTGCACTTCTTTGGTCTGGTCAAGTTCCTTCAATTGATGTAAGCAAACTTCGTCCCGCTGGCGCAAGACTTAAGACTATGGGTGGTAGGTCATCAGGACCACAGCCATTAGTTAACTTGTTTGATTTTACAATTGCAAAATTTAAATCTGCAGCAGGTAGATCATTTAAACCAATTGAGGCACATGACATTATGTGTAAGATTGGAGAAATTGTAGTAGTTGGTGGAGTTAGAAGGTCTGCATTAATTTCTCTTTCTAATATTAATGATATTGAAATGGCACAAGCAAAAACTGGTAATTGGTGGGAGCATAATGGACAACGTGCTCTTTCAAATAACTCTGTTGCGTATTCTCGTAAACCAGAGATGGAACAATTTATTGCAGAATGGAAATCCTTATATGATTCAAAATCAGGAGAACGAGGTATATACAATGTGGCCGCAGCTCAAGCCCAGGCAGCCAAGTATGGAAGAAGAGATCCAGATATACACTACGGAACTAACCCTTGTTCAGAAATTATTTTACGTCCTTATCAGTTTTGTAATCTTTCAGAAGTCGTACTACGTGAAAAAGATACAAAAAAAGATATTGAGCGTAAAGTAGAACTAGCAACAATTCTTGGAACATGGCAGTCTACTCTTACTAATTTTAAGTACCTTCGTAAAATTTGGAAAGATAACACAGAAGAGGAAAGATTACTAGGGGTATCTCTGACTGGACAATTTGGTCATCAGTTTATGTCTGGAAAAGAAGACTTAGTGTCTTTAGAAGCATTCTTAATGACTCTTAGAGAGAAAGCTAGAGAGACAAATAAAAAAGAGGCAGGAAATCTTGGAATTCCAGAGTCTGCTGCTATTACATGCGTAAAGCCCTCTGGAACAGTGTCTCAACTAGTTGGAGTATCTTCAGGAATGCATGCTTGGCATTCTCCGTATTACATTAGAACAGTTCGTGGCTCAAAAGGAGATCCAATATCTACATTTTTAAAAGAAGTTGGAATTCCAGTAGAGGATGACGTTATGAAGCCAAACGACACCTATGTATTTTCGTTTCCAATAAAAGCTCCAGATGGGGCTGTGGTTAGAAAAGATTTGACGGCAATTGAACACTTAAATATTTGGTTAGTTTACCAACGTGCATGGTGTGAGCATAAGCCATCTATCACAGTTTCAGTAAAAGAAGATGAATGGATGGAAGTAGGAGCTTGGGTATATAAAAACTTTGATGAAGTCTCTGGAATATCATTCTTGCCTATGTCCGATCACTCATACAAGCAGGCTCCATACCAAGAAGTTTCTAAATTAGAATATGAAGAACTAGTTTCAAAAATGCCTAAAGAAATTAGATGGGCGGACTTATATTTTTACGAAACAGAAGACGGAACATCTACAAATGCCACCCTTGCCTGTAGTTCAGATGGCAATTGCGAACTAGTAGACATTTCTTCATAAATATTGTAAAATAAACAACTTAACAAAGGAGTAGTATGAAAAAAGTTTTATCTATTCTAGTAGCCTGCGGTTTAGTTTTTGCAGGGTATTCAATTATTCAAAAAGAAAACAAGGAATGTATTAATGTTTTTGTAGACTATCCAGGAGACGCCGTGGATGCAACACATTGTGTTAATTCAGATTTTCAAGCAAACGCATTAGATGTTTTATTAAAAGCTGGATATAAAATAGAAGGCACAAGAAAGTATGGAGATGCAGTAGTTTGTAGAGTAAATGGTTTTCCAGATAAGTCTGTTGAAAGTTGTGAATCTATGCCTCCAGCAGAAGCATACTGGGCAGTTCTTGTAAAAAAGAAACAAGAAATTCCTTTTCCTAAAAATGAATGGGGATGGGCTCAAAAAGGAATAAATGAAACTTACCTAAAGCCAGGAGATCACCTTGGACTAGTGTTTGCAGATAACGGGGAGATTAAGTTCCCATCATGAAGTTAATGATTCGCCCAGTAAAAAGAAACATTTTGCCGAATACTAAACAAAAGTCTTACTCTGGGCCTATCATTCAGATCTTTTTAAATTTAACCGCTCTCTATATTGCAAATGAAATTACAGTAGATGTATGGAGATCCCTGACTGGGCACTAGGTAGGTTTGTCAATATTTATTTATGGTAGTATAATGTAATTGGGGTAAAACCCAAAATTCCTGGGCGCAATGCTCAGAAATAGGAGGATCTAAATGAAAAAAGATCTTAAACAGAATGGACTATTAGAAATGCAAGAAAAAATTCTAGCAGCACTAGCAAGTTATGGTCGCCACTTTTTAGGTGCGGCAATTGCCTTGTACATGACAGGGAACACAAACCCTAAAGACCTTTTGATGGGCGGAATCGCAGCTTGTGCACCCGTTATTTTGAAAGCCTTAAATCCAAATGAACTAGCTTTTGGATTTACCAAGAAATAAATCTTACTCGATTAGGATAGCTCCTGTGCTAAAATTGGCATAGGAGTTTTCCTATTTAGGAGTACTAGCAAATGGCAGGACAAAAAAATTGGGAAGTGGATCAAAACACAACCCACACGTTTGAAGCAATTTATCAAGATCAAGATGGAAATCCCATAGATCTAACTGGCGCTTCTGCAAAAATGCAAGTCCGTGATTTAAAAGGCGGAACTAAATTAGCTTTTACCCTAACATCGCCATCTGGCGGAATTGTAATAGACCCCACTAACGGTAAACTAACAATTAAGATGACACCAACACAAACAAGTAAGTTATTTTATCCAAAGTCATCATATGACATAATGGTTACAGATAGCAATTCAAATAAAATAAAACTACTTGAAGGCTTTATATCTCTTAGCAGATCGGTAACCATCTGATGGCAGAGCAAGTATTTATATCAGGAGTAAAAAATCAAGTAGTTGTTAATTCCCCAGGACCACAAGGACCTGCTGGAAGAACAATATTAAATGGCTCTGGAGCACCTTCAAACAATTTGGGTATGACTGGAGATTTCTATTATGATATTGTTACAACAAAATTCTATGGACCAAAACTTAATGATTTGTCTTGGAGCAATGCTCAACAGATAACATTAGTTCAGACTCCAGGAGAATTTGCTTTTTCTAGCTCTTGGTCTTTACAAAATCTTGTTTTATCAGCAGGAGTGTATTCTATAGAAATAACACACAATCTTGGATTTAGCCCAAACGTAACAGTAAAAGCTAGTTCAGGAGATATCTTAGAAACTGAAGTAGATTACAACAGTTTAAATAAAATAACGCTGAGAATGGCTCAACCATTTTCAGGGACAGCATATCTGTCATAAAGGAGAAACAAAATGGCAAGACAATTTGTAGTAAATCTTGATCTAAATAAAAATGAACTTTTAAATGCTAGAGTTCAAAATTTAGCAAGCGCACCATCGTCACCAGTATCAGGACAGATTTATTTTAATACATCAAATAATATTTTATACTTTTTTGATGGAACAAACTGGATCTCAACTTCTGGCTCATTAGAAGTAATTCAAGACGCAATTGGTCAATATGTAGTTGGAGGCCAATCACTAACTGCTACATACGACGATTCATCTGGAACTACAACAATAGACCTAGATAATACCGCTGTTACAGCTGGTACATACGGTTCAATTACCAAGGTACCAACATTTACTGTTGATCAGCAAGGAAGAATAACAGCAGCAAGCGATACCAATTTAGTCATCCCGCTAGATACTCAAACAACAGGAGATTATGTAGCAACTATCGTTGGAACAGCAAACGAAGTTACTGTTTCCCCAAATAGTGGACACACATCCGCAGTAACAATTGGATTGCCAGACAACGTAGAGATTACTGGAAATCTGCAAGTTGGCGGAAACCTAAATGTTATTGGAACTGTTAATTCTGTAAACACAACACAGATTAATATTGAAGATAACAAGGTAAAACTTAACAGTAATGCAACAGGAGCACCAACTGTAGATGCTGGAATCGTTGTAGAAAGAGGAAGTGCCCCAGACGCAGAAATTCTTTGGGACGAAACCGCAGATCAATGGAAACTTGGTAGCACTGGATCACCTTACCATGCAATTGCAAGAAAATACTCAGAAACAATTGGAGATGGATTATCAACTGTTTTTCAAGTATCTCATTTCTTAAATACAAGAGACATAGCAGTTACTGTTTATGACATATCAAGTAAAGAAGAAGTTATTGTAGATACAACACACTCAACTTTAGATATAGTTTCAATAGGATTTGCTGTAGCACCTACGGCTAGCCAATATAGAGTTGTCGTAGTAGGCTAAAATGTCTAAAAAGGTTAAATCTTTATTAAACATAGTTTCTCTTGCTTCCGACCCACAGGGAAGCATGGGAGACTTGTTTTTTAATTTAACTGACAGAGCCTTAAAGATACATGATGGAAATGGGTGGGTTTCTTTAACAAGAGATCTGTCTTTTTTGCCACACACACATGACTATGATGGTAACGTACATACAGTAGACATAAACGAATTAGATTTTGAAACAATAAATGAAAATTCAATAATTGAAGAACAAAACCCTGTTATAATTGGGTATGACGGCGGAGTCCCAGACTCGCAGCTAAACATAATAAATAATGCAGTAACAATGGATGGTGGCACAATTGGCAACTAGTTTCCCAACAAGCTTAGACACTTTAACAAACCCGACAAGCACGAGCAGTTTAGCAAGTCCTTCACACGCAGATCAACACATAAATGCCAATGATGCTATTGAAGCAATTGAAGCAAAAATTGGTATAAATGGCTCAACAGACGTAAACTCAATTCAGTACAAAGTAGCAGCGGTACAGACAACGCTTTCAAGCTTGTCCAATACCACTAACGAAACAGTTACTCTTTTAGGCCTTGAAGGAAACAACGATTTAACTGTAAGTGATATAGAAAACAAAACAACATTAGATACATTTTCAAAAACAGCTTTCAGGACAGTAAACTATCAGTTACAGCTTTCCAGAGGAAGTCTTTATGAAACATCAGACATTGTAGTTCTTAATGATGGAACTGACATAAACATCTCGCAGTCAAACATTATTTCTAACACAAATATTTCTCTTGCAAATGTTACATTTGAAGAAAATTCAGGTATAATAGGGCTATGCGTAACTCCAACGAGTACAGCAGTTACTGCAAGATATATTAGAACAGCAATAAAAATATAAGCAGTAAAAGGGGATAAAAAATGGCAACAGTAGTAAAAAACTTTAGAATCAAATCAGGTCTTGTAGTTGAAGGCGCAACAGGTACAATCAATGGCCAAAATATACTTACAGAAACAGGCGGAGATGCCTATATCCTTAACCTTGTTGGAGGAGCCACTCTTGTAAAATCCGTAGACGCAGGAACATTTGCAGTAGATGGTGCAGGAAATCTTACAGTAAAGGCTAACGTATTTGATGCTTATGGATCAGCTTCATCTGCTCAATCAGCAGCAATTTCTGCAGCAGCAGCAGATGCAACTACAAAGGCTAACGCAGCACAATCTGCAGCAACCACTGCAGCAGCCTCAGATGCAACAACTAAGGCTAACGCCGCTCAAGCAGCAGCAGAAGCAACTGCAGCAGCAGCTCTTTCATCTGCAATATCAGCAGAGGTTTCAAATCGTAATACAGCAATTTCAGGAGCAGTAAGTACATTAGTAGACGGCGCACCAGACCTTCTTAATACATTAAATGAACTTGCAGCAGCAATTAATGATGACGCTAATTACACAACAACTATTACAACAGCTCTAGGAACAAAAGCTCCTCTAGCATCACCAGCGTTGACTGGAACACCTACTGCGCCAACCGCAGCAGCAGATACAAATACTACTCAAATAGCTACAACAGCTTTTGCTAAAGCAGAAGCAGATGCCGCTCAATCAGCAGCAGAATCAACTGCAGCATCAGACGCTACAACTAAAGCTAACGCAGCTCAAGCAGCAGCAGAAGCAACTGCAGCAGCAGACGCTACAACTAAAGCTAACGCCGCTCAAGCAGCAGCAGAAGCAACCGCAGCAGCAGCTAATACAGCACAGCAAAACGGAACTACAGCATTTACATCAATTAATTACAACTCTGTTGCCAAGCAAGTTGCAGCAACAACTGGAAATATTGTAACCGCTGCAGCAACAACTGCTATCTCATGGGCAGCAGAAGATTACAGAAGCGCTAAGCTTGTAGTTAAAGCAAAAAATGGTAGCCACACTCAGGTATCAGACCTAGTAGTTACACTTGATACTTCTAACAACGTAGCAGTTTCTGAATATGGAATTACATACTCAAACGGGACAGAGTTAGCTGCAGTAACTGCAGATTATTCTGGCTCAGATGTAAGAATTCGTGTAACCCCAGCAAACAATAACACTGAAGTTGTTGTAGTTGGAACATTAATTAAATAATTAAATAAAGGGCCAGGGGAGAGCCTGAAATCTCCCCAAAAAACAATTAGGGGATATGTGAACTTAAATGGCAACAACAGATAAAAACTTTAGAATAAAGAACGGACTCAATGTCGCAGGATCTGCCACATTCCAGTCTTCAGTCATATTAGGAACAACCCCTTTAAGATTCGATACAGCATCAAATAAATTACAAATTCAATTAGATAATGCTTGGGTTAACGTTGCACTTGCAACAGATATCCCAAATCTATCTGAAGAAATTTCATTTATGGACCTTGGTCTGGCAATCGATTATAATGGAGAACCTATATACACAGTTCAGGCCAACGGAGTAGATAATTCAGGCACAACTGGTGTAGCTAGTGGTGGAGATCCCTCTACCTCTTCATTTCAACTTGTTTTTGATTCAGGTTCAATAGCATAACAAAAAAAAATGATATAATATATCATAACTAAAGCAGTAAAAGGGGAATAAAATGTCAACAGTAAGAATTCAAATTCGCAGAGGTACTGCAGCACAATGGACTGCAGCAAATCCAACTCTAGCCGCAGGAGAAATGGGCGTAGAGTCAGATACTAGAAAAACTAAAATTGGAACAGGTTCTACTGCTTGGACAGCCCTAGCTTATGCAAACGTTGTTCCTTCAGACTTATCAAATACACTTAGTGACTATCTTGAGGTAGCCGATAGAGGCGTTGCCAACGGAGTTGCATCACTAGATGCACAAGGACAGGTGCCAATTAATCAATTAGGAAATGTAATTGACGCAGCCCCTGGAGTACTAGATACTCTTAACGAGTTAGCAGCAGCCATCAATGATGACGCAAATTTTGTAACTACAATTAACAGTAGCATTGCAACTAAATTAGCACTTTCTGGCGGAACAATGACTGGCGCTATTGCAATGGGTAATAGCAAAATCACAGGTCTTGCAACACCAACAGCCGATTATGATGCATCAACTAAGAAATATGTAGACGATATTCAAACACAGACAGTCGCAGGAATTTCAACACACGGTCAGGTTAGCACAAACGTTCACGGAGTAGCAGACATGGCAGCATTGGCAACAATGACATTTGTCAGCACTGAAATAACTTCACATAACAATGACACTACGAACGTACACGGAATTGGAAACACAGCATTACTTGCAACTCAAGAATATGCTACTAACGCAGTTGCGGGAGAAGCAACTGCCAGAGGTGCAGCAATTGCATCAGAAGCATCTGCTAGAACAGCAGCAATTACAGCTGCCGCTACCACAGCAGCAACAAATTTAGATACCCACACCGCAGATACAACAAGCGTACACGGTATTTCAGACACTTCATTACTTGCACTTAAGTCAGAGGTTGCTGCAGTAACAGCCGCATCTCTTGGATTAGGAAATGTTGATAACACATCAGATGCCAATAAGCCAGTATCAACAGCACAGGCAACAGCAATAGCTGCAGCACAAGCAGCAGCAATTGCAGACGCAACATCACAGGTTAATGCAGTAATTGCATCAGCACCAGGAGCACTAAATACTCTTGACGAACTAGCAGCAGCACTTGGAGACGATGAAAACTACGCAACATCAATTACAACAGCATTAGCTGGTAAAGTAGATTCATACACACCAATTGTACAAAAAACAGGATCATACACACTGACATCTCTTACTGAAAGAGACGATTTAATTGAAGTAAACTCAGCATCAGCTGCCGTAATTTCAATTCCAGAGGATGCAACAGTAAATTATCCAATAGGAACTTCTTTAGATATTCTTCAGACAGGTTCTGGAGAAGTATCAATTGCAGGAGTTAGCGGAACTGTTACAGTTAACGCAACACCAGGATTAAAGTTACGTACCCAGTGGTCATCTGCTACTATCTTTAAGAGAGCAGCAAATACTTGGGTCGTTTATGGAGATCTTAAAGCTTAATTTAAAATAATTAGAATATAAAGGGGATAAAAAAATGGCAAGAGGTAAAAAAGCAGGTAAAATATCACAGTCAGCAAATGACTTTTTGGAGCCAAAGGCACCAACGTCAGTAAGCGCAACAAACGTAGGTTCAGGTCGTGCATTCAATAATGGACGTGCTGATGTAACATTTTCTTTACCAGCAGACTCACCTGCAGCCACATCCTACACAGTAACATCCTCTCCAGGATCATACACTGCGTCAGGAGCATCATCTCCCCTATCTGTAACTGGTCTACAATCAGGTACAGCATACACATTTACAGTTATAGCAACAAATGCAGTTGGAAACTCGCCAGCATCTGCTGCGTCTAATAGCATTACTGCAACAACAGTTCCTGCTACAATTGGAACACCATCAGCAGCAAACAACGGAGCACAAAACAATCGGGCTTCTTGGTCAACACCAGCAGACGGTGGATCAGGAATTATTGATTATTATGTAGAAGATAATGGTGGAGGCGGAGACGCAAATAAGACTGTATCAGTTGGAACAAATTACGCAGATTTTACAAGCCAAGACAATAACTTTGTTTGGAACTTTAGAGTACGAGCTAGAAATGAAAATGGAAGTGGAGAATTTTCTCCTTATTCAGGAAGCATTACAACAACACCATTTAGCTTTGCACCGTTCGGCTTCACCCCGTTCGGCTTCACCCCGTTCGGCTTTACACCTTTCGGCTTTACACCTTTCGGCTTCACACCAGGAAAATCAATTGGAGCAGATACATTAATTCATTCAAAGGTTCCTGAAGGTCTTGTGTTAGCTCACAACGTTTCTGCAGGAGATATTTTGTACTCAGCAGCAATTGATGATTTGCCAATGGACGGCGTAGGACTAGAAGAAATTATTGAATCTTGGTCATCTGCTGCACCACAAATTAATACTGATATAGAAACAACAGTGGTATCTATTTCAGCAAATATTGCAATGACTACCTATGTAATTAATGGAAATAAATATACAAATACTCACTGGGTATTAGCTAAAAGAGACGGAGTAGCAAGATTTATTTCAGCAAATGAAATTGTAGAAACCGATTTAATCTACTCTCCAACATTTGCCGATTGGCAACCAATTATTGAGCTAAGAATTTCAGAAGGACCAGAGTTAGTTATTACTATTAACACAGAGCCTTATGACGTATTCTTCACAGACAATTCTTTGGTCCACGACTCAGTTAGACTAGATATAACATCTCCTAACGTAATTACCGAGCCAAATCAAAGCGTTTCTGAATCTCTAGAGGTGCTTTACCAGCAATGGAAAGACACTACAGCAGGAGATACCGACCCTACACCAGAGGCTTAGTAAATAAAAATGCTTAATTTAATTAAGCATATTTATAATATGGGATTTGTTGGCGCAAAATCAACAAAAGGTTTTATCTTTCCAATATTTAGAAAATATCCTAAATACATAAAAGGATCCTGGATTCAATGGACATTAATGCAAGACGTACATGGAAACAGAGGAATTGAATGCCTTTACCTTAATAATAAAAATCCATCTGGAACATTAATATTTTCTAATTTTATAAATAATGATTATCCTACTTCATGGATAGATATTTTAAACATACAAGACAATAAAGAAAAAAATTGTAAAGATGCTGTAGTAAACAGAGTTTATTGTCAGCCTTACTATAGAAGAAAAAAAATAAATATTTCATTAGCCATATTAGGATATACTGTTTGGTGGGCAAAATATAATGTTAGAGTTAGGCAAGGTCTTTCTGCAAGCAAAGCTGCTTCTAATATGCAAAAACAATCAGCTAAATTAATTTTGGCATTAAAATTTAAAAGATCTAAAAATAAAAAAAATGAAAATATAGTTTTGGGAGAATCGAAAGAAATTATTCTAGAGCAAGATCTAGAGCATTTTAAAGATCCCATTTTGCCAGCAACTTGGCATTCTCTTAGACCTTACGAAAAAACACCAAATGAAATTTTAGAGAAATAAAAATTATGATAACAAAACTAGAAAACATTAGAAACGAATTCTTATATAAACAATATAAAGATATGGTTGACTCCATGTATGAAGAGATAGGATCTGCAAAATGGGGAGTCAGAACAAAAATTAAAACAAAAAAAATTTCTTTGATTGATTATAGAACTTTTAACTTTTTTGGAATGTACCATAAAGAGATATATAAATTATACCTAGAGATATCTAAAGTTGTCAAAGAACAGTGTCAAATAAATAACATAAATTTTGAAAAAAATTATTATTATTTATTAGGAAATATATTAGATCAATCTGTTAGTGAGTTTCTGGTTACAACCCCAGACAGAACAAGATTAAATTTTTCTGGGGTATATGTAATTAAAAGTAATGGAAATAAAATGATAATTAATGAAAAAGAAGTAGATACCTTAGAGGGTACCTTGATTATGTTTAATAAAGGAGATATAATAGATTTTTGTGATACAATAAATAAAGACAGCATGTTTTTGTATTTTTCTGTAGCTACACTACAAAATTTACACAGACAGTACTATCAGAAATGGATACCGTTAGCTTAATGAAAATTGAATTTCTTCCAAAATATAGAGGTCTTGAGAAGATATTTCCACAGCCTCAATCAGTATCCTCATTGCTTCCAGAATGGTGGAAAAAACAAAAAAGCTATTTAAATGACGATACATCCGTTCACGGTGGTAACATGTTATTAACAGTAAAAAAATGTCAAGCAGTTTTTGACTCTATGACTTTTGGATACTATTTGCTTTGTCCCATGGATCTAAGCATAGATGCCACTGGAGACACATTAACAATTGATATTCCAAACGATACAAGAGAGTTCCAGAAATTTTTATTAGCCCACCATTTATCTGAACAAATTCAGGAGTATCCTATACCTAATAATTTTCACAAACAGGTTATAAGAATACATCCAATGTGGGTTGTCAGAACAGAGGCTGGGTACAGTTGCTTGTTTGTAAACCCAATGCACGGATCAAAGAGCCCCTTACAAGCCATACCAGGGCTAATAGACACCGATAAGTATGTTTCCGACGGCTACTTGTCCTTTTTTGTAGAAAAGGGATTTAAAGGAGTAATTGAACAAGGCACTCCAATTGTTCAAGTTATTCCTTTTAAGAGAGACGACTGGGAAAGCTCTCTTAATAAAGAAAAAGATTCTGATACACAAATAAGAGCCCAACAGCTTTCAGTTAGATCAGTTTTTAGAAATGGTTATAGGAAAAAAATGTGGTCGAAAAAAATATTTCGATAAATAAAAGTTTTCCCATATTAAGGGCACCCTTTGAATCTAACTCTTGGCTAGAAATGTCTTCAATGAGCTTTAAAGATATTTTAAAAGAGTGTAACGTTTTTTATGATTGGGCAACCTGGGAACAAGTTTTAAAAAAATATAAAGACAATGTATTAAAACCAATAAACCTATATGTAGATAATTTTGGAATTAAGCCAGAAGTAGAAGTAGTTTCTAAAAATGAAATTAATTTAATATACAAGAACTACTCAGATATTTTATGGCAAGGACACCCCACAAGTAATAAACAAATATCAAGTATATTCTATGCATCCGAAAAAGCTATGGTCAGGCAGTTTTATCCATCGTTTTTGTCTATTGAAAGCTTTAAGGAATTGTTAGACCAAAATGATTTTAAGCAGGCCTCTGATAGAGTTTTTAAAATATATGTTCCCTGGATTATTGATTGTTATGCAGAATACAGCATAAAAAATATTCAAAAAGACCCAGTAATCTGTGTTATAGAGAGCCGTGGAGTCTTTGAAAAAACCAATAATAATGATATAATAAAGGAACCAACTTTTATAGATTTTTGTTTTTTATCTAATGAAAAACAAATAAGGTTAATAGAGAGAAATACTCCACTATTTTATATTTCTATAAAAGCTACAGAAAAGGTTATTCAAAAAATTATTAATGAGCAATAACAATTTAATAATCAAATTTACCCCAGCAGAGGTTAATCTTAATTTTGAGCCAAAAGACTATGCGCCACCATCTCCTGCAATAAATAAATTGCCAGAATGGTATAGAAAGCTTTCTAGGTTTCAAACATCTAATGATTTATCAAAGTTGTTTCCAGTAAATGATAGAGGCACTGATGGTAGTGCTGGTTCTACTAAATTGTGTATGCCATTTCTTGATTCCCTATCGGCAGGTTACATGTTTTGCTTAGAAGATGATATTGAAGTAACTTTAGATAAAAGCGGGTTTCCTTCTATTAAAAATACAAATAGTTTTATGTTAGTTGATAAAAGAAATATGGTTGAGGTTGCAGTTCCACACGAACACCACCCTATGCATTATGGATGGAAGATCCCTTGGCATTGCGAAACTCCACCAGGGTATTCTATTTTAATTACACACCCACACAATAGGCACGACCTACCCTTTACTACTCTTTCTGGAATCATAGACTCTGACGATTGGAATGCACCAGTGTTTACAGCATTTTTTCTAAAAAGAAATTTTATGGGAACTATTAAAAAAGGAACTCCTATATTCCAAGTTTTTCCATTCAAAAGAGAAAACTGGGAAATGTCATTAGATTATTCTAAAGAAGATATTGTGCAAAAAAAGATTAAAGAAGAAAAAAGAAGAATATCAATATATTCATACTATAAAGACTTTGTATGGAAAAGAAAAACCTACACAAGGAAAGAGGAATAAATGGAGTATCTATTGTCTGGAAAAAATAAACCTAGTGGAAAACCCCACAAGTTTTTTGAAAGAATTTTGGACAACGACTTAAAAGAGTTGTCTTTGTTTTTACAAGATCAATATTCTAAAATTGAAAATTTAAGCATGAAAGGAATTACCGAGGTGGGCAAATCGGATTACTGGAAAGAATCTGGTAGCGTATCTACAATAAAATGGAGAGACTATAATGTTTTTCAATTCTATCACCCAGGGATATATAATTTGTATAAACATCTGTCCAGCGTAATTAAAGAAGCTTGCTCTTATTATGAAATTGATTTTGATAAACAAAAATATATGGTTCAGGGATGGTTTAATATAAATTATGCAGAAGTTGGAAAACTAGATTGGCACGATCACGGAGGTCCCTATGCTCCATATTTCCACGGATTCTACTGTGTAAAAGCAGAACCATCAATTACTTATTATAAAGTTTTTGAAAAAGAAACTGAAAATCATAATATAGACAACAGGATGATTGTTTCAGAAATGGGTCACCCGCATGCTATGGGTAATTGGGACTGGGAAGGTCCTAGAATTACAATTGCCTACGACATAATGCCACTAAATTCTATTATTGAAGCAAAAGCAAGTCCTCAACATTGGATTCCGCTATTATGAAAGAAAAAAAAGATCAAAGATTTTTTGAAAGAACTTTAGATAACAATTTAGAAAATCTTTATAGTTTTTTGTTAGAAAAAAATAATGAATTAGTTGAACAGGCAAGCAAAGAAATGGGAGAAGGTTTAGACAAAGCCCTAGCTCAAGATCCAGGAATTCTGGATGCTATTGCTACAAAAAATAGTGACAAGTATAATCTTTGGACATTCGACAACCCAGAAATAAAAAAGTTAAAAGAGGCTATTGCCGACATGACAAAAGAAGCTTGTGAGTACTATGAGTATAAAGATAGTTCGTCAAAATTTATTACTCATGCTTGGTTTAATTTAGATAAAAAAATAGAGGATCTTCGTCAGTCTGTAGACCCAAGAAAAGAAAGTTCGTTTTTTCACGACCACATGGACGGATCAGGATTTCCGCAGCTACATGGATTCTATTGCGTAAAAGCAGAGCCTTCAAGTACTTATTATAAAATTAACAATAAAGATATCTTTGAAAATGTTAATAAAAACAACAGGGCTATTTTATCGGAAACTGGTAACCCCCACGGTAGAGGTAACTGGTACGAGGATGAACCAAGAATGACGATAGCCTATGATGTTATTGTGGTTCCAAATGGACCAATGAGCGAAGATAGTATTTTTACGGATCTGTTTGAATGAAAGACATTGGCATAGTTTTGTATTCTTTTCAGAACAAAGATTTAGTTGATTTGGTTGAAAAAAATATAGAAAACTCCAGTGGTTTAAACAATTTATTTTTTTATATAATTGATCAAAATAATATTGATAGAAAAAAAATCTTAAAATCTAAATATCCAAATGTAAAAATTTATTATAAATATGTAAAATGGGATAGCATTAAAAGCCCAATTTTGCATAAACAAGAAGGGTATAGGCTTTTTAAAAAAGAATACTTTTTGTTAATCGGAGACGGGGTAAGTCTAAATAAAAATTGGGATGAGGATCTTATTAAAAAAATAGAATTTCTTAGCTTAGAAGGAGAATGTGTCCTGTCTGGAAACCATGAGATAGTCCCATATTTAGAAAATCCGTTTATTATTTCATATAAAAAAGAGCCTATTTTTCAAGAAACTTTAACAAAATATATAGACAAAGATTTTATTTTTACAAAGTCTAAATCTTTTTTATATAACAAATTGCCAGGTTATTTAAAGTACCATGGAGAAAAAGAGCACCTATCAATATATTTTAATTTAATAAAAATTTTTGCCCTTCCAACAAAATTTTTTAAAAATGAAACAGTTGAGCTAGATAAAATTGAATATTTGCCTTTTTCTATATATCACGGGTATAATGAGTTTGTGAGCAAATGGAGTTCAAGCCTTAAGCAGTTGTTTGGATTTGAAGTATTAAGACTACCATTTTCTACAGATGATGTTTTGTATGACCCTTCTGGGTCCTTGACGGACAAAGTCGGTGGAGAGAGATATTTAAACTTTAAAGGAGTAATAAATTGAATAGCATGATAAAAATTGTAGAAGACTTTATATCAGAACAAGATGCGTTTGCTCTAATAGAAGAAATGCAATCTCCGTCTAAAATAAATCCATACCCAGAATACTATAAAGACAGAAATGGTGGCACTGCTTTTCCATATAACAACAGGGTGATGGACATATTAAAAAAATATTCAGTAAGAGCAAATCACATTCAAAAAGAATTTTTTAATTTAAAAGACAAAGTAATTGTTACCAAGGCTTTTGGATCGTGGTGGCAGCCAGGACAAAGTGGAAATCCTCACATAGATGCAATTGAAAAAGAGCCTTTTATAGAATATAGCACCGTCATTTATTTAAATGATGACTACGAAGGCGGAGAGATCTATTTCCCAAAACAAAATTTTGAACATAGGCCTAAGTCCTTGTCAGCTATTTTTTTTCCAGGAAACAAATATGAATACTTACATGGAGTAAAAGAAATAACTAAAGGAAATAGATTTACCGCACTTTATATGCAATCTACAAAAGTAGATTTCGCTGACCCAGACTTTGAGGTATTGTAATGAATAGAGAAATTCTCTCACTTGGAATGGCTTATTATAAAAATATAATACCAGATCCAGCATCTTTAATTAAAAAAATTGAAGACTTAGAAATAAAAAGAAGCGAGACTAATGGGTATGAGTCCTTGTATGTTAGAGAGTGGCAGCCATGGGACTACGACCATGGTGGAAAAGAAAAAACTGTTTTTTGCTGGCAAAAGTTTATACCAAAATCTGAAGATATTCCAAAAGATGATTTATTTTATAACGAGCAAAAAGAAATATCAGATGTATTATTTGGAGCACTAGAAAAAGGATTACAAGATTATTTTTCTATTTATCCATACTCTCAAAAAAATATTAAATCAAGAGAAAAAACAATGCATCTTTTAAAGTATAAAGAGTCAGGATTCTTGCCAGCACACTCAGACCACGGAATTAGCAGCAGAGTTTTATCGGCATTACTTTATTTAAACGACGATTACGAAGGAGGAAATATTAAATTTGAACACGCAGGGGTAACCTTAAAGCCAGAAGCGGGAAGCTTATTGTTTTTCCCTTCTAATTATATATATGTACACGAGGTCTCGGCAGTAACTTCTGGAATTAGATACGCTCTTCCAAACTGGTACCATAATAGGTCTAAGGCCTACTATTCGGATGGCACAGAATGACAGTTTTAGTAGTTGGAGCAGTCAGGGGAATAGGAAACGAAGTTGCTAAAAGACTAGTGTCTTTAGGGCATGAGGTTATTGGAGTTGGAAGACACATTAGGAATTCCGACAGTAACGATACATTTGAGTATATTCAAACAGACATTGTTGATAAAGAAAAGCTAGAAGATTTATTTAACACTATAAAATCAAGGAATGTTGTTATTTCTGGAATTGTAAATTGTGCTGGAGCATACTGGCCATCGCCTGCTTATGGAGAAATTTTTCCACAAGTAGAGCAAATGATGAATGTTAACATTTTAGGTCCTTACAATGTTATATCTAAATTCCTTGCTCTTGTGGACCCAAATAAGCATACACCAATAATTAATATATCAAGCTTGGCAGCACATAGCTTAAACTCAGAATCTATGTATTCAGCATCTAAAGCAGCATTGGAAACTTATACTAGGTCTTTAGCTAAACAGGTTTGCGGCAGTAAAGTTAGGCCAAACTGTATCGCCCCAGGACCGATAAGAACTAGATTTACAAAATTCATGCCAGAAGTTTATTTTCAAACTTTATTGCTAGGTCAAATTGTTCCTCAACAATATACAGTAACTGATATAGCAAATCTAGTAGAGCTACTTTTTGATGAGAAGTCTTCCAGTTTGTCTGGCCAGGTCTTTCACGTAGGCGGATATTAAAAGTCCTTGATGGTACAATTTAATCATGTCGTATAATCTTAGAGTTTTATCAGACAACCCGCTGGCTTTTTGGCCAAGCGGAACAGATGATATTTCTGGATTCGACAATCAGGTATCAATAGTCGGATCGGTAGATAACACAAATTTACCACTAGTTATTGGTGCAGAAAACTCTTCAAAACTTTCTGGTACCGCCGCTATTACCTACATAGATATAGATGGTATTGCAACTAAAAATTTTTCCGATGATCAATTTTCTATAGAATGCTGGGTTAGGGTAAATACTACCTCTTCTTTAGAAATACCAATTGTAGGAGACTCTTCTAATGATATAGGAATATTTTACAAAAAAGGAAACATAGTATTTTCAATAGGAACAGAATCTATAGAGTACACCGTTCCTTTTTTAAAAAAATCCTTACATATAGTCGGGGTATACAGTAAAAATAAAATTATACTGTATATAGATGGAAAGATAGAAGCAGAAAAAGATCTGTCTAACTTTTCTTTTTTAAATGAATCTATTTTAATAAAGTCGGGACCAGTAAACAATAGTTTAGACTATATGCTTTTAAATTGTGTATCCTTTTACAGAAGTTCTTTAACTAAAGATCAAATTTTATCTCATTATTTAGAAAATAAATCTTTAAGCCCTACTCAAATAGTTTACCCAGATCAAGGTAATTTTTTTGAACTTACAGATAAATCAATTTCAGCAAAGTATTCCTATTCCTATCCAGCCAATAAATCATGGCAGTATTTTATTAACGATAATAATTTATATTATAACTCTCAAAAAGAATTTATTGGTGTTGTAAAGGGAAACGGAGATTCACAATCTATTGTTATTGAGGATTTTATTACAATTCCAAGCGGACCAGAGATGAACTCTTCAAGAATTGAATGGGACGGGGATAACGGAGTTTCTGTTTCAGTAAGTGTCGATGGTCAAAACTATCAATCTTGCGTTAATGGACAACCGATACCTCAGTATTCATTAAGCTCTTTTAGTCAAACAAGAAATTTATATATTAGGGTTTATTTTACAACATCAGACGATAGCGTATACCTGCCATCTTTAAAATTTTTATCAATAAGCTTTTATAACAATCAAAAAATTTACTCAAAAAATTCTTCTAATTATATAGCCAGCCAGCAAGACATCCCTGTAAGCAATAACAAATATGAAATACTTTCTACAGATAACAGAAACGGCATCAGCTTAAAAAATCTTTCATCGTTTTATATAAATACGACAACCCCAACAAAATCGATAGAGTTTTTTTATACCCCTTATTCTATTCAAAATGGAGGGTTGGTTACATCTGTTGCTACAAGCGGGTACAGTGCAAGTAGCCTTACTTGGTCAAGCAATACAATATCTAAAAGCAATATATCCAAGATATACGTTAATGGGGTAGATAAAACAAGCCAGACTAATATAAATAATTTGTTTTTAAAAGATTCTCTTCACCACGTTGTTATTGTTTTTGAAAATAGCATATATGGAGAAATTTCTATTAATAAATCTAGCGTTTTGGGAGGGCAAAGCCTATATCAGAATTTGGCTATTTATGAATCAGCCCTGAGTGCCGAAAAAGTTCAGGATCATTTTAATAAATATGTGTCTTCCCAAGGTACAATTATTGAAGATCAGCTAGGTAAAATGTCAGAGCTGTCGGTTGATTATTTTAATTCTGACTGGATAGTGGTACAAAATATTTAAATATCTTTAGGATATGGCAAAAATCTGGACTTTATTTTGAAATAATGGTAAACTTAGGGAACAATGGATATAAAAAACTTTAAGCAAACGTCTGTAGAAGAAACAACTCTAGGGATATACGTCTGGGAGATGCCTGACGGAAGATGGGTTGGAGACGATGATGGCAACTATCTTTCAATTACCTCATTAAAAGGAAATAGATCAAGAATTGATGCTCTTGCAAGAGAAGCCAGATCTTATGGAATTTATGAAGGCAGCCCTTTATTTTTATCAAATAGAAGGAAGATAGATGACGAAGAATTTGAGCATCAAAAACAAAGATTAGAGTGGGGATTAGTCCCAGATGCTTTAGACGTTGGAAACTATAAAGATGAAATGAAAGCGTTAAGACAAGGAAAATCCAAATGATAGAATTTCTAAACGAAGACAATAGTTTTGTTCAAAACATAGATATTTCAGACTCGTCAGACTTTTCTAGATTTCATAACAAAGCCCCTGTTCTAGACAGCGACCCATTCAATATAACAGAATCAGAATTAAAGAAAGTTCAGGGTTTGGGCAATAACTTTCGTAGAAAAATGTCTAGAGAGTTATCAAAAAGATTTGTTGGTCAAGACGGCACAGCCACACAACAGAACCTCATGCAGCAAGCAGTTACTGGTTACGCAATGTTTGACTTGGTTGAACCAACATATAACATGGAATATCTTTCTAAAATTTATGAAATTTCACCATACAACTATGCAGCAATTAACGCAAAGGTTGCCAACATTGTTGGACTTGGGTATACTTTTGTTGAAACAAAAAAAGCAAATGATGCTCTAGATAATATTGAAGATCAAAAGCAATTAGATCGAGCTCGAAAGAAGTTAAATAAACTTAGACAAGATTTAGATACTTGGCTAGAAGAAACCAACGAAGAAGAGACTTTCACAGAAACACTAATAAAAGCCTATATTGACCTAGAGGCAACTGGAAATGGATTTCTTGAAATAGGAAGAACGGTTGCAGGTAACATTGGATACATAGGACATATACCAGCAAAGACCATGCGTGTTCGTAGACTAAGGGATGGATTCATTCAGCTTCTTTATGGAAAAGCAGTGTTCTTTAGAAACTTTGCAGATTTAGAAACACCAAATCCTATTGCAGATGGATCAGATAGACCAAATGAAATTATTCATTTAAAGAAATACACACCAATGAACAATTATTATGGATTGCCAGATATTGTTTCTGCACAAAACGCAACCGCAGGAAATGAATTTGCTGGTAAGTATAATTTAGACTATTTTGAAAACAAAGCCGTACCTAGATATATTATTACCGTTAAGGGAGCCAAGCTCTCTCCAGAGTCAGAGCGTAAACTTTTAGAATTTTTCCAAGTTGGATTAAAAGGAAAAAATCATAGGTCCTTGTATGTCCCACTTCCAGCAGATAGCCCAGATTCAAAAGTTGAATTTAAAATGGAGCCAATTGAAGCTGGAACCCAGGAATCATCATTTAACGTGTATCGTAAGTCCAACAGAGACGAAATTCTTTTAGCCCACAGAGTTCCAATAAATAAAATAGGAGTTCCAGAAGGAATTAGTTTAGCCTCTGCAAGAGACGCAGATAAAATGTTTAAGGAGCAGGTGTGTAGACCAGCACAAGACATTTTAGAGAAAAAATTAAATAGAATTATATTAGAAAAAACAGATGCGGTAATGCTAAAGTTTAATGAATTAACTTTAACAGACGAAGACACCCAGTCTAAAATTGATGAAAGATATTTAAGAATGCAGGTAATTACCCCTAACGAAGTTAGAATTAGGAAGGGAATGATTCCTCGAGATGGCGGGGATCAGGTTGTAGATTTAAAAGCTCAGGAAAAATCTGAGCAAACCGCACAAGCCCTAAATTCTAGAAAAAGAACTCAGGAAAGATCTGCCAATTCACCAGATAATTCTGGGGAGGGCAGAAATGAAAAAGGTGGGGGAAGAGTCACCGAATAATTATTAGGCAACCAGTATTTGCCTTATATACAATACCGTTATAAAATTAGGCATATGAATATTGAAAAATCTTATTGGTCCAGCAATGGAGATAATATTAGCCTATCGGTCCCTTTTACAAAGGTTGATCGAGAGAAAAGAACCGTCTCTGGTTTTGCTACTTTAGACAACGTAGATCAAACAGGAGATGTAGTTACAGCAGAAGCAAGCATGAGAGCTTTTGAAAGATTCCGTGGCAACATTAGAGAGATGCATGGTCCTAACGCTGTAGGCAAAATGGTTTCTTTTAAACCAGAAACATTTTATGATCCAAAGTCAAATGATTTTTATAGTGGAGTATATGTAGATGCATACATTTCAAAAGGCGCACAAGATACATGGGAAAAAATTCTAGACGGAACACTTGCAGGATTTTCAATTGGTGGAAAGATTAAAGAGTCTGACAATCAAGTAAACAAAGCAACTGGGCAAACAGTTAGATTTATTAAAGAGTATGCTTTGATGGAGCTGTCAGTAGTAGATTCTCCAGCAAACGAATTATGTAATATTCTATCTATTGAAAAAATGAATGGACAATTAATTTTTAAAGGAATTTCTACAAACTTAAAAACAGAAAATATTTTTTATTGTGAAGACAGCGACTCTGTATTTATGTCAACAGACGCTGAATTCAATTCCCCAATAACTGGCAAGCAAGCAAGTTTAATTGGTTGGGTAGAAACTGATGATATAAACAAAGCAAAAGAAATAGAAAAGATTCTTGCTTCATTTAAGAAGTCAAGATTAACGTTGCCTGAAACACAAACAATCGCAAAACAGGCAAACGCACAAGGAGGTAATGAAGTGTCAGAAAACACAGAAACCGCAGTGGTTGAAGAAACCGCAGCAGTAGAAGTAGAAGTTGTTGCAGAAGCAACAATTGAAAAAGCTATTACAGAAGACGTATTAGTAGATGCTTCTGCCGAAATCGTTGAAAAAGCAACAGACATCTCTGATGAGATTGTTGTTGAAAAACCTGATTTTGCAAAAATGTTAGGTGATTTAAAAGGCTTTTTCTCAGAAACTCTAAACAAAGCTTCAGAAGAAAACGCAGCACAAGTTACAACTATTAAAAATGCAGTTGAAATTTTAAGCAAAAGCGTAGAAAGCAAAATTACAGAGTTGGCAGAACAACACTCAGAGCTCAGCAAAACTGTTGAGAACATCAGAAACACGATTGATGGAGTAGAAAAGCGTGTCGATGCAGTAGAATCAGAGACTGCAATTAAAAAGTCCTCAGACCTTGGCGGGTCTAGGGAAGTAAAAGTCCAAAAATCAAAATGGAACGGTTCTTTCCTCGGTTCCGTAAACGAACTAATAAAGTAAGAAATAAGGAGAAATAAAATAATGAGCAATGAAACATTAGAAAAGGCAATCGCAGCTGGTACAACAGCAACAGGTACTTTTGCGTCCACAACTGGTGGTACAGGTACACACGCTGGTTCCGAAAACGGAAACGGTGGTCTACTTAACCCAGAGCAGTCAGCTCGCTTCTTAGACTATATGTTCGATGCAACCGTAATTGGAAAAGTCGCACGTACCGTTCGAATGAGAGCAGACACTGCAGAAATTGACCGCATGTCAGTAGGCGAAAAGCTTATGAAACTTGCAACAGAAGGAGATAACACTGCAGAAAACGCAGCAGTTACTTTCTCAAAGATTTCTTTGACAACAAAGAAATTGCGTCTAGACTGGGAGCTTTCAACTGAGTCTCTAGAAGACAACATTGAGGGTGCAGATCTAGAAGATCATATTGCACGATTGATGGCAACACAAGCAGGAAACGACATTGAGGATGTAATCCTTAATGGTGTCGGCAGCGGATCAGATCCTCTGTACAAGGCATTCCAAGGAGTTGTAGCTAAAGCTAAGGCCAATGGTCGAGTTGTAGCTGGAGCTGGAGCTGGAGTTTCTCGTGAGCTATTTAACAAGGCATTAAAAGCAATGCCACGTAAATACATGCAACGTCGTGGAGACCTTCGCTTCTTGGCAGGTTCAAACCTAATCCAAGATTTCCTATATGCTAACAGCATTGGAACAAACAACACAATCCCACAAGATATCGCATCAAGCGTTATCCGTGGTGCAACACCAGGACTTGGTGGAGCAGCAGGATATGTAGCACCTTTCGCATTTGGTATTCCAATTGTTGAGGTACCACTTCTTCCTGAGACACAAACAGGTTCATATGCAAGCCCATCAGGTTCACACGGAGATATCCACTTGACATTCCCAAATAACGTAGTTATTGGTATCAAGCGTGATGTAACTGTTTACCGATTCTTCTGGCCTCGTAAGGACTCCATTGAGTACACAATGTATACTCGAGTTGGCGTTCAAATCGAACAACCAGATGCTTGGGTAGTTGTAAAAGATGTTAAGGTTGCTTCTTAATTAAGAAATAATCTATTTATCTAAAGAAAAGCCTCCAATTTAATTTGGGGGCTTTTCATTTGAATTTACTAGTGATATAATTAAACGACCTAACCAAAAGGAGAACATATGTCATTCGAGACATTGAAATTATCTGAATTAAAGCAGGCAGCCGAAGACTTCGGCGTAGACGCAAGTGATTTAAAAGGAAAAGCCGACATTATTGCGGCGCTAACAGAAGACGGGGTAACCTGGGAAGTGTATAGTAAAGCAATTAAAGATGTTGAAGAAGCTAAAGAAGAAATTGAAGTATTACCAAGATTTGATTTAAATCAGGAAATAGATCCAAATTCTTTGTTAGTTAAGATGGAAAGAGACAATTACAGATACGATGCTTTAGGATTTACTTTTACAAAAGAACATCCATTCGTTGCAATGTCTGCAGAAGCTGCTCAAGAAATTTTTGATAAGGAGGAAGGTTTTAGATTAGCTACCCCAAGGGAAGTTCAAGACTTCTACAGTTAATTTAACCTTTTAAAATGGCAGAGATTTATGTAAATAGTAGGACTCCAATAAAAAGCAAAATATATTGGGAGTCTGAACTTGTCAGTCCAGACACAGTTACAGTAAAAGTTTACGATGTTACAGAGGATCCTTCTATAGTCCCTGCCATTTCCCCAACTACAATCTTAACAACACTTACGGCCACTAGCGTAGAAACAGATTCTGGATCGTATCAAGTCATATTGCCTTTTAACTATACGGAAAGAAATAGAAGTTTCAAGCTAGTTTGGTCGTATTCAATTTCTGGAACAGAGGGATACCATGCATCATATGTTGATGTAGTCACTCCTTACATAAACATTAATGAACATTTGCAAGATCTAAATTTCGGATCAGACCCTAGCGATCCAAATTATAAAAATTATCAAGAGATTCAATCTGCAGAGAGATATGCTAGAAAAATTATAGAAGGACATACAGGTCAAGAGTTTTATTTATACCAAGACGTAGAAGTAGTATACGGATCAGACTCAGACGTATTAGTATTACCTTATAAAATAAATAAACTAAATAAACTGTATTCTAACGATATCCTTTTAATTGACAATCAATCTGTTCCTGCTGTTAACAACTGGATATTTAATCCAATTATTTCAGAAACTGGTTTTGGAATTAGAATAAATAAAACTAATTCAATAGACAATGCAGTTTATACTGCAAATGGATTTGTGCCACCTAGCGTTAATGATAGCGAAGGTTCTTTATTTGGAAAAAATATTAGATACACAATTCATGGTGAATTTGGATGGGATAGGGTTCCAACAGAAGTTAGCCAAGCTTGTATTGAGTTAATGAAAGATTACTTTTCTAAAGATTCTGTCTGGAGAAACAAATACGCAAAAAATGTTCAAGCATTTGATTGGAAATTTGAATATAACTCTAGCGCATATGCTGGAACTGGAAACGCCTACGCAGACCAGTTACTAAGCTCATATGTTTTAAGTAATATGGTAGTAATTTAATGATAGATTTAATACAGTCCATGTTGCCCATGAACTTGGATATCTATAGACAAACAGATATTCAGGATGATGATACTGGTGCTATAAAAAAAGAATGGTCTTATTATTCAACAATTCCATGCTATGCAAAAAGCATTATAAGTAATTCTTCAACTTCTAGATCTGGAGATACTCAATCATTTTCCAACAAATACAAAAATGAGCAAAATATTCAAGTTCGTACCGAAAGTAAAATATCTTTAAGGCACAAGGTTTCAAACATTAAAGACAGGGACGGAAAATCAATTTGGACAGAGCAAGACTATCCATCAGAGACACCTACAGTATTTGAAGTTATTGGAAGTAGTCCTATAACAGATCCATTTGGTAGAGTGATTGGTTATAATTCTTCTCTAAAGAGATCGGAGAATCAGCAAATTGGAATCTAACGTAATGCTGCTTCAAGCAGCTTCTGGTCTTGAAAGATTAATGTATAACAAAAGCCCAAAGGGAATTATTCAAGACAGTAATATTGCACAAATTTCTGCTGCCTTATATTATCAAGCAAATGTAATTGCCAAATTAAGCAATAGCAAAAAGTTTAAAAGTACTTTTAAAAAGGTAGTGTTTAATCAAATAGAAAAAGATTTTGGGCAATACATAGATTCACAAGCAAGATCAAAGCCAAAAGCATTTCACCATGTATATGAATGGGGTAAGACTGGAAGCGCAAATGATAGATTGTTTAGTCTAACATCTTTAGATTCTGCAGGAATATCTTTTAAAGTTAATTTTAAATTTGAACCATCAAAAACATTTGTCCCTGGACCAGAAAAACAAAGAAAACACGTATTTCAAAACAAAGCGTCTGTGATGGAGTCAGGAATGGCTCTTAAAATTGCTCCACGCCATTCTGAGAGGTTAGTATTTGAATCCAATGGTGAAACAGTCTTTATGCCCAAAGGGGCTTCAGTGACCGTTAAAAGGCCAGGAGGACCTAGTGTTAAAAATCAATTTACTTTACAATATTCAAGATTTTTTAGCGGGAACCTTGTAAGCTCATCTATTAAGAAATCTGGATTTAAAGATATATTTAATTCAGCTTCAATGAAAGCATTAAAAATACCAGCAACAATTAAAACAGTTCAATATTCATTTTCTCCAAATTCAATTAGAAGCATGGCGGACTCAGCAGTAGAAATGTCATTCGGAGGGTCCTTAATATGACAGTAAATTATAAACTAGATGCAATTCTAGAAATAAGAAAATTTTTATGGTCTAAATTAGTGGCAGCTGAAATATTTGATGAGAACGAATATTTTAGCGATAGTATAAACGACAAGATAGTTCCTATTATTCCAGTCCAACAGGTATCTGAAATGGATCAATTTTTGAGTGGAAAAAAACATATAGTTTATGACAAAATTGGAACCTCATATGAGGACAATTGGATGGTCTGCTGTGAGCAGATACTATTTACTATCTACTCCCCAGATGTTTCAGAAATCAATGAGATTAGGAATTTTATGATTGATGAATTTAGAAGGGTAGATGAGTCTGCAAGAGACGTAAATAGGTTTGCAAGCCTGTCTAATAAATTCAAATTTTTTAGCATTTTTGTGGCCGATATATCCCCAACAGAGCCATCAGAGGAAATGCAGGGCCTAATGTCTTCAGATGTCATTTTGGAAGTAAAGTATGCCAGAATGGTAGATGGGGTAGGAAGATTTCTATAAGTTGCTTTTGGTTGACTTGTTCCGTATAATTGCCTTAGAGGAAAGAAGCCTAGCCAGCTTTATTAAAGGATTTTAATATGTATACATATATAAATATAGGAGGAATAAATTAATGTCACAAAATACAGGTAATGCCAGAAATATTCTTGTTGGTGCATCTCCACTGTTTTTATCAGTAGAAGATTCAACTACATCAGGATACGTAGAAAACATGGTTCCAGGTACTGCCCTATCAGGCGCAACTGGACGCAACAAGACAGTTCCAGCATTTAAGAATGGATCAGCCGCAGGCTCAGGTGGAACACCACCTGCAGTTGCAGGTGAGTCATACACTACAACTCTTAACGCAGTAGATACACTATCATCAGGTACAGCATCAGCAACAACAGGTGCTGCATACCGTAACGTAGGTTTTACAAACAACGGTTTGCAAATTACTTACAACCCAACATACGACTCAGTGACTGTAGATCAGTTACTTGATACAGCAAAACTGTTTAAGTCTGCTATGGAGGTTATGATTGCAACAGAATTCGCAGAAGGTACTCTTGAGAACGTTCTTGCGGTATTCGGACAAAAGCAATCAACATTAAGTGGTTCGACACTTGGACTTGAGGCAGGTGCACTTGGTGCAGCTCCAGTTGAGCGTCAATTAGTTGCAATTGGACAAGCTCCAACAACTGCAGAATCATCAAAAACTGAGCGTGTATATTATGCACGTCGTGTTCTTTCTGTACAACAGTCACAGTTCTCTTTGGCTCGTAACGCAGCATCAACATTCCCAGTAACATTCCGTTTGCTTCCATCAGGCGCAGCGGGAGACGCAGGTTCAGAATACGGTACAATCGTAGACCGTACCTGGTTGTAATTAATATAAATTAATTAATAGAAGCCCCCCATTATTTGGGGGGCTTTTTATTGCCCTTATGTTTGCTATATGTTATAATAATTTTAACTATCCAAGGAGGATAAATTGGCAACAACAGTATATGATGTAGAAGAAATTGAACTTCAAAATGGAGCAAAGGTCAAGCTAAAGCCATTGACAATTAAAGCATTGCGAAAGTTCATGGCAGAAATTAAAAAGACAGAAACTGCAGCAAATGAAGATGAAACACTTTCAATTTTAATTGCAGCAAGCGGAATTGCAATTGAGTCACAAGTACCAGAATTAGTAGCAGACAGGGATAAATTAGAAGACGCACTAGACATGCCGACAATTAATCGAATTCTTGAAGTTTGCGGAGGAATTAAACTTGACGACCCAAACCTGGAAGCGGCACGAGCTCTAGTTGGTCAGAACTCGATTTAGCCGCTCTCTTAGGGGAAGTTTTTCTTTTAGGTAATTGGAAAAATTACGAAGAACTAGAAGAAAATCTTTCAATGCCAGAAATAATTCAAACCTTTAAATCTATGCACAAAACGGAAGATGAAAAAAGAAAGTTTTTAGCATCTTTGCAAGGAGTTAACTTAAGCGAAAGCTCCGTAGAAGAAAGCAATAGTTTTGAGGATATAAAAAGAAAGGCTCTGGGTATACAGGCAAGTGCAGACGACGTAGTCTCACTACAAGGAAGTTATGCTGCTGAAGCAGGCTTTGGAATTGGCGCAGGCTTAGGATACTCAAGGGTGTAAAATAATATAGATGGCTGAAGATCAGATAGTAACCAGAATAGTCGCTACGGCAGACTTTTCAAACCTTATTGTAGACTTGAACAAGGTTTCTTCAGCCTTAACTAATTTACAGACAAAACTAAACGCAACAAACAAAAACCTCTCAGCGCAAGCGGCGGTAATGAACCGTTCCTTTGCAGAAACAATGAGAAGCACTGGGCAATTTTCTACCCACTTCGTAAACCTTCAATCTGATGTAGAGAAATTTGGATCTCAATTAGATAAGGGTCAAATAAAATTAAGACAATTCTTTCAAGTATATCAAGGTCATGTAAAAACAAATAGCGGAATTGTAAGACAGTTAGCTGCTCAACAAGTACAGTTACAGAATGCTATATTACAACCACTAGGTAAAAACTCTGAAGGATTAATGCAATACAATGTTCATATTCCAACTGGATTAGACAAAGTAAAAAACAGAACAGCTTTAGCAAGACAAGAGTTGCAAATTATGAACAGGGTAATTCAAGAAGGAGCAAACTCTTTAATTAACTGGGGTAAGAATACTCAATGGGCAGGACGTCAGTTAACAGTAGGATTAACCATACCACTTGCGGCATTTGGAAAAGCTTCAGCAGATGCATTTAGAACTGCAGATCAAGAATTAACTAGATTAACTAAAGTTTATGGAGGACTAACTGCTAAATCCTCTTTAGAGTTAGCAAAAATAAGAGCAGATGTTTCAGCAACAGCAGCAGAGTTAGCAAAAGGATATGGAGCATCATTTAAAGAAACTCTAGGTCTTGCAGCGGATATTGCTGCAACTGGAAAAGAGGGAGACGATCTTTTAGGATCTATTAAAGAAACAACTCGTCTTGCAGTTCTTGGTGAAGTTGACAGACAAGATGCAATGAAAGCCACACTTGCTATTCAATCAGCTTTTAAGCAAAACACAGATGAGCTAGCAGAATCAATTAACTTTTTAAACGCAGTTGAAAACCAGACATCAACAACTCTTGGAGATTTAGTAGAAGCAATTCCTAAAGCGGGACCAGTAATAAAAGGTCTAGGAGGAAGTGTTCAAGATCTTGCTTTGTATTTAACAGCAATGAGAGAAGGCGGAATTAATGCAACAGAAGGAGCAAATGCTCTTAAGTCTGCACTAGCTTCTTTAATTAACCCAACAGATGTAGCTATTGCTAAATTTGCAGATTTTGGAATTAACTTAAAAGCAATTGTAAATGATAATGCTGGAAACGTTACTGCTACGCTTTTGGATTTACAAGCAGGATTAGATAATCTAAATCCTTTACAAAAATCTCAAGCAATTGAGCAGCTGTTTGGAAAATTCCAGTTTGCAAGAATTAGTGCTTTGTTTGAAAACTTAGGAAAACAAGGAAGTCAAACTTTAGAGGTAATGGATTTAATGAAAGCAAGCTCTCAAGATCTAGCTAACATTGCTGGACGAGAATTAGCAATGGTTACAGA
>Ga0208224_1000004_pt1 | contig 67193 bp, 69 predicted proteins | sample LakMenEpi26Oct09_FD_150735 | JGI IMG/M metagenome (GOLD analysis project Ga0208224, IMG submission 150735) | Freshwater microbial communities from Lake Mendota, WI - 26OCT2009 deep hole epilimnion (SPAdes) | ecosystem: Environmental > Aquatic > Freshwater > Lake > Epilimnion/Euphotic zone ... | reverse complement strand
GCTCTGGAGAAGGCTCTGGTGTAGGTTCTTCTATTGGTTCTTCAGTTGGCTCTGTAGAAGGTTCTGGGCTTGGCTCATCTGTAGGATCAGGAGTTGGCTCTTCAGTTGGTTCTGTAGTAGGCTCTGGTGAAGGTTCTGGTGTAGGCTGATTGGCTGCAGCATTGGCTGCTGCTTGAGCAATAGCAGCATTAAGTTCTCGTTGTGCCTGCTCATAATAATATTCCCATGCATCTTCAATGGCACTATTAAGATCAACTATTGACTGATCATATTCATCTTCTGCATTTTCTTTGTTCTGTAGTGCAGTTGCTGTGTTTGTTACGGCAGTATTATAGTTGTTAGTTTTAGTTGTCAAGGTTTGGTTGTATGTGTTCAGTGTTGAAACTGCCTGATTGTAAACATTTAGTTTGTCATTGTATACTGCTTGGGCTGAGGTCTTTGCAACAAGGGCAGCATTATATGCATTAACTTGTTCTTGACTTGCTTGTGTGCCATGGGAGAATGTATTAAGATTACAACTAAAACCTACACCCCATCCACCAGTATAATCACAACCTGCTCCAGTCCAACCTCCAGGAATTGCCCATCCAAGATGATAGGATCCTGGGCCTCCACCGTTATACCACCATATCTCTACATCTAAAGTCTTGTCTTCACTAACATCGTACACTGGAGAATATGGACTCCATGTTGTTCCTTGCTCTACCCAGTTATTAACAGCAAGGTTTCCGTTAACATACATTCTAAATCCATCATCTGTGTACCCTGCAAAATATGTCGAGGTCCAGTGTGATGGCACCGTAATTACTCCAGTAAACTTAACGATAATATTTTCATAGTATCCGCAAACTGGAAGGTTCATTGAACTTGAATTCCATGTGCCAGTACATATAACAGATCCAGGTATCGCTACGCTACCATTTCTTAATAGATGATAAACGGTATACTCAAGTCCTACACCACCCTGCACAGATGCTTGTGCTGTAGATAGATTTATATTTGCTATGTCAAGGGCGTCTTGTGCATCATTTTTATTTTCTAGTGCTGTGGCTACCGTTACTGTTTGTCCATCTACTGCTGTTTGGGCTAAGTCTTTTTCTTCAAGTGCCGTGGTTTCTGCAGATAGGGCATTGGTATGTGCAGCATAGGCATCGTCCCTATCCTGTTTAGCATCAACGGCAAAGTTATATTTATTTTCTGCTATATCAATAAGGCTATTGAACTGATCTTTATACCCAAGGTCATCTACGCTGTCTTTAAGGTCTTGTATTTCTTGAGCAGCAACTGATATGGGATCGTTAGGATTGGCCTCTGTAGGGGCTATTAGAAGCCATCCAAAGGCCAATAAAGTGGCTGTTACTATTCTTGTTAAGCGTTTTATTTGCCTTTCCCCCTTGCAGACTAATGTCTGATAGGGTTATTATATCATTTTATTGCACAAAAAAGGGGCTATCACAATTGATAACCCCTTTAGTGTTGGACTAATTACTTAACTAAAGCAACCTTAGCCTTTGGATTCTTCTTGTTCCACTTTGTAGCAAGTGCATTGAATGACTTCTTCAAAGAAGCAAGTGCAGCAGCGTTATCTGCTGTTAACTTAGCAATCTGTGCATCCTTAGCAGCAAGAGCAGCATCTGATGCTACCTTTGCATCTGCAAGTGCCTTAGCAGAAGCAGCCTTCTCTGCTGCAATAGCAGCATCTGCAACAGCCTTTGCCTGAGCAACTGCGGTTGTTGTATCATCCTTGAACTTTGCAAGTTCAGCATTCTTAGCAGCAATTAGAGCAGTGTGCTCTGCTGTTGCCTTAACTAATGCAGCATCTGCAGCAGCCTTAGCAGCAAGTGCTGCATCCTTAGCAGCAGTCTGTGCAGCAAGTTCTGATACTAGATCACGGACTGTGATTTCTGCAAACGGTGCTAATGCACGAGCAGGAAGACCTACTACATCAGCAGTTGTTGCATCTGCAGCAGTTGTTGGGCTGAATGTAATTAATGAGCGTGTTCCAGTTGCTGGAAGTGTTGCAACAAACTTTGCAACTCCAAAATCTGAAAGCGTAGCACCAGTGGTTGCTGTTGCTGTGTCTAGTGTTGCTGTTGCAGCAAATACTGTTGCAGTAATTGACTTACCAGATACTTTGTTTCCAAATGTATCTGTTGCAGTTACTGTGATATCTTGCTTTGTACCAGCAGCACCTGTGGCAGGTGCAGAGACTGTAAGAGTATTAATCTTGCCAGCAGTTCCCTGTACATAGTATGTAAGGGTTGTTCCCTGGTTGTTGATTACAACTGTGCCAATTGCTGTTGTCTTTGTGTAGACATAAAATGTTGCAGTTGTTCCTGTACCAGTTGCAATTGTCAAAGATGAAGATCCTGATGTTGCTCCTACTGGTGCAGCGGTTGTGTGTAGTGCAGACACGATTGTTGCGTTTGTTGTTGTAACAGAAACCGATGTTCCTGTGTCAACTGTTGCGACGAACTTAAGTGCGTCTGCAGCGTCAACTGTGTTATCTGCGGGTACTGGCAATGCAGCAGGTGTAGCAATAGAAGAGTTTGTAGTGTTTGCTACAGAATCTAATGATACAGCGACTGTCATTACAGCAGCACTTGCAGGTGTTGCTACGATTGTGCCCAAAGTCATGGCTGCAACCATGGCTAGTGCGATTTTCTTAAATGAGTTCATTTAATTTATTTCTCCTTGTTTTATAGTGTTTTTAGTCTGTCCAGGTAGTCTTTTATTTCTTCTATCTGGCTAGGTTTATATTGTATCACGTTCTCAGGTAGTTCGTCAACTCGCTTAGGTCTATCCCTAAAAGTATGAACCTCTACCTCAGTGTCTGTATTTTTAGGGGTATAAGATATAGCCCCAAAAATAGCACCACACACAGCATCAGCCAAGTCCTTTGACTTTTTGCGTGGATGGTCAACTCTATCATTTTTCATAATCTTTAACTGGGTTAGTTCATCAAATAATAAATCAATTGCAGGCATAGCAAGTCTTTCCTCATACACGAGCATAGCCATATCCTCATAGTGCTTCTTGGCAACAGAAACAGTATCAGTTTTCATTCCAACCTGCTTTAATTCATTTTGAATATCAAATGACTGCCAACGGTCAAACGAAACCATGCCAATATCAAACCCTATCCTTCTAAGGTTTTGGATCCATTGTTTAACTTCAGATAGGTTTACTGGTCCTTCAACCTTTGGCTCCCACCACGCTACTGCATCTACTACTACGATTGGTGCTACTTGTTCGTAGTTATTGATTACTTGTATGTTTACCCATTTTTCTACATGTGCAATTGCTACAGCACACTTGTCATGCTTCTGTGCAAGGTCAGCATGAACATAATATTTCTTAGTTGGATCTGGCTTAAAGGCTTCATCAAATCTTTTAAAGTTATCTATTGGGTTTCTTAATGTCATACAGGCTCTTACTTTTTCTGCCTGCTTAAAGAATGCATCTGAAGCAAAAGTTGGTACGCATGCAAAGCGCATCATGGCATCACCAAGGTCTGTCATAAATGCAATCATAAAGTCGTCAATCTTGCGAGTAGGGTTTACTTCCCATGTAGGTCTCTTTAGTGCAAATACTCCTGGGTACTTGTATGAAATTATATGATCTTCGTCCCACGAAATTTGAAACTTATTATCTGGATCTGTGTCTGGGAGTAGTGGATTAATTATAAACTCATGTGTTTTTTCAACTGATTCTTTTTCAGCAATTACTGCATCATACTTTTCTGAAATAAAGTCGCCTGGATATCTTGGAAATGAAAGCAAAACAACCTTACCTAGATCTGGGAAACGAGAGTCTACTGATCCACGGAAAGCCTTGTAAATGTTGTCTGCAGTCTTTCCTTGTTCGTTACCTGTTCCAACCTCAGATGCAAAACCAGAAATCTCATCAAGTACTGCAAGTAGCAAGTTCAAACCCTCATGTGATTCTCTTTCTGAGTGACCAGAATAAACAGTAATTGATTTATCAAACTCAACTGAGTCTGCCTTAGCATTATACTTTCCAGCAAACCATGGGGACTTTTCAATCTTAGATTTAAAACCTTTAAAGAAAACATTCTTTGCTTGTTGTGCGTTAATAGCAACATTGATAAGGTCAATAGCATCTCCAGAGGGCTTTCCAAAATACTTTGCAGGGTCTTTTAGGCATAATAGTTTATATACTATATATGAACATGCTACGGTTGATGTGAAGTCTTTTCCAGATCCCTTGCCAAGTTGCAGGATGATTTCATTCTTTGTGTACTTATCGTAGTACCTTGATCCTTTTTCTTCCCCCATTATATCTATCAAATCTTCTTTACGATAAATCTGACTCATAGCCTCAACAATGTCATATTGAATATCAGACAAAGGTGGTTGGCCAAGGTAGTCTGGAGACTCAACAAAAGTCTTTGCATCTACTGGGGTTTCTTCAAAGTGATTACTTTTAAGAACTTCTAAAAAATCATCAAAGTTTGCCATTACTGCTCACTAATTGATTCAGATACAATCGTTACTACTTCGTTTTGCTTTGCAATAGCAGATAGTCTTTGCATGATAATGTCTCTTACTTCTGGATGTTCTGACGCTATATCTCTAAGAATTCCCACCAGAACTTCTTGTCTTCTTTCAATCTCAACCATTTCTTCTGCAAGTTCTTTGTTCTCAAGCAAGCCAGCCTTCTGTAGCATATCAATTCTTTTAGATTCAATATCCATTACAAGTTTAATTGCAGCAGTCTTTGCGCTAAGGTTATTAGTCATTGATGCTTCATCAATAACTTCGTATGTACGAGAAACTAATTTACTGTAGTGTGTGTCTGCAGCAGCCAGTGCTTCTTTGGCACGAGCACGGATAGCATCATTAGCAGACGCCATAACCTTCCACTCATTAATAAGTGTTACTACTTTAGTCCTTGGGATGTCTAGTTGTTTAGAAATTACCGTAGGGTCATTTCCCTTTAGGTATTCTTCTACTACTTGATTAACTTGATCAAGATGCTTAACTAGATCATCTTCAGTTGACATTATTTAATTCCCTTGCTATTTTTAGTAATACTAGATAACCAATTAAATCGTCTAAATCGTTATCACCAATATAAGATCCGCCCCTAGTTATTCTAGAAAGTTTGTCGTCAATTCGAACATGTAGTTGCTCTACTCTGTCTGATGTGGCAAAAACCCTAACAGGATTAAGAGCAGAGTCACCATAAGATTTGTTTTTTGCAATTAACATTTCTTTAATTTCATCACAAACCTGAGCAATAGTAAACTGTGTCTCAGAACTCATCCTCATCCTCCTCGTCACTTAAGTCAAAAATATCTGGAAAGTTTTTAAAGGAATTAATGACATAGGCTATACCTACTGAACTAGCCACGGTAATGGCTAAAATAATCTTTTTTGTTTTACTCATCGTTTAGATTTCCTTAATCCAAATTTTGCAAGATACACATAAATAGTTTCCACGCTTACCCCACACTCCTTTGCAATCTCGTCTGGAGTCTTTTTGTCCATAAGATAACGCTTACGCATAAAGACTTCTGATGTATATAGTTTAGCAGCCATGGCGTTATTTGTCAACTCCTGGAACCTTCCAGTCAAGATCTTCTCTGTTGACTGGTGGAGAATCTTTTATTCCCATCATATGCTGATACCCATCAATCTTGTCGTATTCTGGATTGTACCTTGTCATACCTAAAGCAATCCCACTTTTTTTACAGTATTCTTGTGTAACTGATAGTGGAATATTTCCATACTTGCCCTCAAGTCTTCCAGAAAACAATAAATTTAACTTAAGCATTGCTTTTCTTGAATGCTCCCAGTAATAATGTTTTTTATTGTCTGCCCATGGTCTGGCGGTGTTATGTCTGCTTATTTGTTCTCCTGGGTATTCTCTTTTAAGATTATGGTAATAAAATATTTTAGATGTAGCAAACATTCTCCATCCACGACCCCAGGACTGTAAAGAAACATATGGCTCTTCTCCATTAAAATTCATTTCTGGATCAAGCGGAACTTCATCTATGTATGACTTTTCTGCAAAGCACCAAGTAAAGTGCACCCAATACCCTTCATGCACATCATCGTCCTCTGGTGGAGCATGACCAATTGGAAACCAGTATCCTGGTATGAAGTCTGTAGCAGTCTGAGATCTTGGATCCCATCCAGAAATAGAAGGATGATAAAGATTGGTATTTACGACATCTTTATATTTAATAGACCAATCTTCATTGTATGCAAAGTCTGGACTACAAAAAGTTAAGATTGCTTTCCCAGTTTCAGACTTTGCTTTTGCTTTTGCATACTCCTGTAGGCATGTTACATCCCAGTCTTGTTCAAACCTTGTGTGTCCACAAATATAAAGGACATAGTCAAACTCAACTGGAATATCTTTTGTTGTTAGGTCTCTTGCCCAGAGAATACCTCTATACTCAGATAAATCAAATTTTCTGTATAGCATTTGGCTTTCTGGTATAAAACTAAGATCTGAATAAAATTCTGGAAAATGCTCTTCAACTATAGAAAAGAAAAGGCTGTCCTTGTCTTTTGCTTTAGAGTAGCAGTCAAGAACTGTACCCAGCAGGTCTCCTTCTTTATAAGAAATTATTGATACTAGTATTTTCATATTGCTTTCTCCCAGTTTTTTATTGCCCAATGTCCAATGCCACAAGCGTCTGCTACATCGTTATCAGTAATAGTTCTATCATAGATTGTATTAATAAACTTGATTGTTCTTTCTTTACGAAGATTTCTTTCATAGGTTTTATACCAAGACTCTGACTTTCCTGGGTGCTGAGAACGAATAAATAGTTGTTCATCCTTTGATATTTTTTTATTACCAATATAGTTTTGCCAAGTTATTGGAGAGACTTTTCCAATTATTCTTGTCCCAGATTGCCCTGCTGATCCAAGGATTGCTCCTTGAACTAATGCAAGGTCTGCTGCAGTTTTAGGGCTATTCATGAATACCGTATGCTCAATCACGATTGCCTCAAACCCACCGTATATATCAAAAAATCCTTTTACCTTTTTCCCTGCATCCATAACCTTTTCATATATATCATTGCCTTGAAAGTTTATTTTTCCTACAGTTTTTAAGTCTTCCCCCTCAAACAAAGCAAAGGCAAGGCTATTAGTACTAGCATCAATAGCGCAAATAGTCTGTGGCTTTAGTTCTAGACCCCATTTATTTTTTACCATTTGTCTTATCCTTAATCTTTTTAATTGCTTTGACTACTGCTTCTGGATTTACGGAACAAGATGAGCACACTGCAAAATCATTATATATTGATAGTGGCATAGAACAAGATTTGCATAGCCTTGTCTTTCCTTTTCTTTTTGCTCTTTTTGATTGCATATACCTTGCAGCAATTTTTTCTTTTGTTGCAAGTTCTCTGCATTCTGGAGAACAATATATCTGGTAAGATACAGACTGAGGAAATTGTTTATCGCAAAAGTTACAATGTCTCACTTAGAATCTCCAGGGGTGCAATCTTTATTACACCTTGTCCTGCAGACTCACATGCTTTTCTAATTGGGCATGACTTGCATATCTTAGAGTTGGACCTATAGTTCTTGACTGGCAAAGTTTTATTTTCCCATGCCTTTCGAACTGTCCTCATCCAATCAAATGCCTGGTCTACCCACCGACGGTAATGATCGTTTACATCTACGGGAATCAAAAGAAGTTCATGATTGTTTTTGTTTTCGTAAATCATAACACCTTTTGGCCGTTTTAAGATTTTCATATAAATAAGTAATTGCATTAGGTGGCCAGTCTTGGCTTTACCTGATGCCTTTCTATACTCAAACCCTTCATTCATCATTGTCTTAATTTCACCAATGAGTTCTTCTCCCTGCCAATCAAGCATAACATCTCCATATCCAAAGATAGGTGGATCATCATGCCTAATCTTAAATTCAGTAGTTTCGTTATTATCGTCATCACGATATACCTTTGCTACCCCAGAGTCTATCATCGCTGCCTGAATTCTTGCATGTGAAAGAGTACCAGCAGTCATATTCGCTGCAGCATATGCGTCAGCATTATCTTCAAATGTCTGTCCATCAAAAGCAAGGTACCAATATCTAGCACACTCTCCATGGCCGTAAGCAATGGTAGAAGGAGCAAAAGTCTTTTTGGTTGTATGCTTATCTACTCTTTTAATAGTATATCCCTCTCTGATTTTTTCAACAAGGGCATCAACATTCATCGAATGAACTGGTTTTTCTTCTGGCTTTATCATAACTGTATGTAGTAAATTTTTTGTCATTATATCTCTTTTCTAGTACTATAAGTATAGCAGATTATCGGATTATATACTTTAGAGCAGATACAAGATTGTTAATTGACTCCGCTGCAGTATAGTAAAGATTCTTCTTTCCCCTGTCAGATTTATCAACATTGGCCATCCAAGTAGCCTTTAATGACATCTTTGCAGCGATTGCCTGTAAACGAACTATTTCAACTGTTGCCACATTAAGTGGTATGTCTGGCTTGATAATAATCTTGGCTATAAAGGTAAGGGCTGTAGTCAACTCCTCGTCCTGCATATAGTCTGCTATTTCTGCCAAACCATTTACCATCTCTATTGTTGTCTGTTGCTGTTCCATTATTCCTCCATCATGTCTTCTAGTATGCTCATCTCAATTATAGCAAGTCTTACCTTGGCATTACCCTCGCCGATTACGACTACGATGGCTGGATCCTTGCCATTTTTCATGGCATCCGTAGTAGCCTTAGCCCAAACCTCTTTATTTAAGGTAAAAGATTTTCCAACTTCTTTAAAGTCTACGACAAAAGTTTTCCAGGAAGCATCGCCTTTTTGGGTATTGCGTCCAGAATTCTTGTGCTGTTTGGCACCAATTCTTTTGCTTTCGCTTTTCTCAGTCATCTTTTTTTACTTTCTTATATCCTTTTTTAAATAACATTACTTCTGATAAATGTTTTTCTGAGCACATCCAAGACGCCATACCAGTTTCCATATAAACCCTCATGGTTTTTACTTCTTTTTTGCAAGTCTTACAAGGAAACTTTCCTTCGTATATGCTGTAGTTAGTCATTTAACCTAGACTTAATTGATTCTTGCAAGTCAAGATCCTCTCTTACTCGATTAACAAATGCTTCTTTACCCTGAACTTTTGTGCCATCAGGAAGTATGTACCATGCTCCTGTACGCTCTACAATACCGTTTAGTTCTGCTGTAGTAACCAGATCACCAATGGTATCAAGACCAATATCGTCACCTCTAAAGTAAAAATCATACTCACCAGACTGGAACCCTGGAGAGGTTTTGGAGAATTGGAGTTCCCACTTAATAGTTCTACCAATTTTTTCTTCAATTAATTTATCTCCTACCTTGATCTTGCCCTTAATCGCTTGATTGTCTGACTCTGAAGAAAAGAGTTTAATAATACATGAGGAATAAAACTTAGTAGCCTGACCACCAGAAGGCTGCTGGCTAGTATACATAGCATTGATATTGTTACGAGACTGAGAAATAAGAACAAGCAGAGTTGGCTTAACTTTATTGTTTGCATAGTTAAGCATTTTCCATGCGTTACTAAAGTCACGAGATTCGGCTCCAATCTGTTTAGTGTTTTCTAATGCTTTCATTTCATCTGTATCTTTTTCAAAATAGATTGCAGGAAGCATTGATGTAATAGAGTCTACCACAATTAGATCAACTCCAGCATTCATTAATCCGACACCTACGTCTACCATGTCGCTAATAGTTCTTGCTTGTGAGTAGATTAGTTTCTCTGGATCTACCCCAAGAGTTCTGGCCCAGTCTTCTGAATATGACATCTCTGAGTCAATCCACGCACACAACTTGCCTTCTGCTTGAGCAAGAGCAATCATTTGAAGACACATAGAAGACTTTGCAGAGGACTTAGATCCCCAGATAAGTACCTGTCTGCCGTAAGGAAGTCCACCGCCAAGGGCACGGTTTAAACCAAAACTTGGTGTGGGCTGATACTCATAGTTGATACCTACACCACTGCCCAATCTTTTTCTTAACTTGGGGTCTAACTGTGCTAACGCTTCTTCTATACTAACTGACATGTACATCCTCCAATGTTACGGTTCCGTCTTTAGTCTTGCCAAAATCAAACTTGTAATACTTTCCTTCTTCAATATGCATGTATGCTTTTGGAAATGATGTTGGAAACACTGTAATCGAATGAAGATCTCTCTTTGTGTCTGCCAGTGTAAGCGACGCCATTTTCTTTCCAGCCTTAGTAACTCTTGGTTTAAAAGAAACCACAAACATTTCATCATCTTTAAATGGCAATTGCTTGTATCCTAAAAACTTTACAAGAGCATGCGATGATTCTTTTATTTCTTCAGATGGTATGAAAGATACAATCCGATTATCATTACAAAGAACCAAATAAGAACGACCCGTCTCAATAGCGGTATTTTCATCATCAAATATACCGACAGACCCAGTCTTGTCCAAAATTTCAACTCGTGACCATCCTGTTCCCCTTTTAATAGATTTTACCATACCCATAAAAATGTATGAGCCTTTTTCTTCAAAGTCAACAATGTCCTGAATGAATGCATAGTAGTGAGAAGGAATAGTAATATTAAACTCTGGAAGGTTTAAAAACTCATAAAGATTTTCTTTGATTGCCTTATCATCCCTTGGATTATCTGGAAATGTTGCAGCACCAATAGCCTTCAGTGCCTGAAGTGCCCTAGAGTTTACTCCATTACCCTTTGTAAAAGTAAACTCTTCAAGTTCTTTGTAAGAACTAAATGGTCGTGCTGCAATATATCTTTCTGCAATTTTGTCAGATATGAACTTGATAGCAGTGAGCCCAAACCGAATACCCTTACCCTCAATTTTAAAATCAATATCCGAATCGTTAATGTGAGGTAACTTAACGCTAATGCCCATTCTTTTTGCTTCAATAAGATATTCAGTTCTTGCATCTTTATCCTTTTCATTTTTTAGCACTGAGTACATAAATTCAAGTGGATAATAATACTTTAACCATGCTGTCCAGTATGACAGAGTTGAATATGCTACTGCGTGAGACTTGTTAAATGAATACCCTGCGTGGGCCTCAAAGTCATGCCACAAATCTAGAGCAGCATGTGGTGTAATGTACTTGGATGCACCCTCTACAAATTTTTCCTTAAACTGATCAAATTCTTTAGCATCCTTTTTCTTTCCAATGATCTTTCTAACTTTATCTGCTTCCGACATGGACATACCGCCAAGGTGTACGCATGCTTGCATAACTTGTTCCTGGTAAAGAATACAGCCATAGGTGTCCTCCGTAAATTCCTTTAGTACTTGGTGTGTATAAGATATATTCTGACGACCATGCTTACGATCAACATAATCTTTTCCAATTGTATTCATTGCACCTGGACGGACAAGGGCATTGGATGCTGCAAGTTCATTCAAATTTTTAACGCCCATCTTAACAAGAAGGTTTGTGTATGGTGCTGCTTCACACTGAAACACCCCCTTTGTGTGGCCATCAGAAAGCATTTGATAAACATTGGCATCATCCATTTTAATCTTAAGAAGGTTTATCTTTTTACCATCTCGCTCTTTAATTATATCAATTGTGTCTTTAAGAACTGACAAAGTTTTAAGTCCAAGAGCATCAATTTTAATTAAACCAATTCTTTCTGCTTCTTCCATGTCAACGCCAACAACAGGAATTCTTTCATCAGAACCAGTAGACGATCTAGTTTCAAGTGGTGCGTATCTAAAGATTGGTTCTTTGCTTGTTACTACGCCTGCTGCGTGAATACCTGTACCACGAATACGACCACGAAGTTGCTCTCCATAAATCTCTACTTCTGGATATTTTTCACGAAACTCATATGTTGATTTTGATGTACAGAAATCATCCCACGAGTCTACAGTCTTTAATACCTTATTAACATCTGACAAAGGGATGTTTAAAACTCGTGCAACATCTCTAACAATTCCTTTACCAGTAAACTCAAGGAAGGTGGCAATGGAAGCAACATGTCGATACTGTCTAACTAGATAGTCTTTTACTTCTTCACGACGAGTATCTTGAATGTCTGTATCAATATCTGGAAAGTCATTACGCTCTGGATTAATAAATCGGAAGAACAAAAGATTATGCTCAATGGGGTCAATATCTGTAATTCCTAAAGCATAACAAACAAGAGAACCAGCAGAAGAACCTCTGCCTGGACCAACCAAAATCTCTTCTTTTTTTGCCCAGTTAATCATATTGCTTACAACAAGAAAATATGGTGCAAACTTTTTGTCTTTAATAATCTGTAACTCTTCTTCAAGTCTATCAAGGTACTCTTGGTTTTCTGACAAACCACGCTCTACCAAACCTTCTAGTGCAACCTTTGCAAGTTCTTTATCAGGACTCTTGTACTGTACTGGTAGAAGGTTTAATCCTTCTTGAATTCCATAGTCTCCTACTGTATCTGCTAGTAGTAGTGTATTTGAGTAGATGTCAGGTCGATCAATCCCCTGCGATTCCATCGCTGCTTTAATCTCTTCATATGAGAGTAGGTGGATATCAAACTTATTAAATGTTATCTGACGATCTTCTCCATAGAGGTAGTCAAGGCGTTCCATCATGCTGCCTTTTTTCTTTGACTTCTCATATGTTGCATCTTTTACAAACTTGCCGTGTGTGTTCATGAGCAACTTAAACTCTTGAACTTCTTTTTGAGATGAGTCAACATGGTGGCAGTCAGGCGTTACAACTACTTTAATTCCAAACTCATCTGCAAGTTCAATTAAATATTTATTGATGTGGGCTTCGTTATGAGGCATGACTTCAATATAGTAGTCATCTTCAAACCGTTCTTTAAACCAAGATATATACTTTTTGGCAAGAGCAAACTCTTCTTCTTCCAATGCCTTTACAAGTACGCTACTTGGGCAAGCAGAGGTAACAATAATTCCCTCTTTATATTTTTCTAAAATAGTAAAGTCAAACCTTGGCTTCTTAAAAAAACCATCTGTCCAAGATAGTTCACTAATCTTGTTCAGGTTTTCTAAACCAATTTGATTCTTGGCTAGAAGGATAATGTGATTATAGACAAGATCTTGTTGACCTTCTCTTTCAGACTTATCTCGTGTATCAGATATGTCTGCACACATGTATCCCTCTAGCCCAAGAATTGGCTTTATGCCCTTTGCTTTTGCAATACGGTGCAGTTCCCTATGCCCAGATAAAGTACCGTGGTCAGTGATAGCAATTGCTGGCATCCCCAACTCAACTGCACGGTTCACGTATTCTTCTGGAGTAGCAATCCCATCAAACAAACTGAAATGGGTATGGACATGTAAGCCTACGTAGTTCATCTTACCAATCAGCGTTGGTAGATGAAGTTACTGAAGGGCCGTCAAAGCCCAGGTAGAACGCTTCTTGTTCCGCATATGGAATCTTCTTTAGTGCTGACTCCAAAGGATAAGGCTCAATATCTTTCCAGTCGAAAGGTTCCTTATCTGGTGCTGATGGAATAAGTGTGTAATTGGTTTCAGTTCCCTGACCATTACGCTTTAACTTCCATACTACGTTTGAGATGCTTCCTGTTTCAAGAGCATACTCACGAATTGTATTGAATGATGATTGCTTGCTAATACCCATTGACCAGATCGCAACATATGGTGCTTCAATGCCATCGTCAACTAGAACGTTGCAGTAAAAGCGAAGACGGCCACGCCATCCAGCCTTTGGATCTTTACGGTGCATCTCTTCTGCCCAGTCACGGCCTTCTGACTCCATTGTGTCTACAGCCTTACGCTTATAGTCCTTTGGATTGACGTGCTCCTTAACAACAAGTGCTAGGCCACGCTTTTCATTATAGTTTGCAGAGTCTTCGTCAAGTTCTTCAATGAAGCGAATCTTGACAGATTGTCCATCTGCTAGTTTGAGCCACTTTACTTTTGGCCCGTCGTTTTCATACTTTGGTCTATCGAGCAGGGCGTTGATGTTCTTGATTCCCTTTACAATGCTCATATTATTTCTCCTTTGTGTGTTTGTATTAGTTTAGCATAGACTCTATGGTTTTGTCAAATGAAGACTTTAAACTTCTAATTTCTTCATCTGGCATATCGCCTATGTCTTTATATTGTTTATTTAGTTGTATAACAGAAACACGAGAACCAAGTTTTTCAATTATCCTGTTTTTCATGTTTCCTCCTGCCTCATCGTTATCAGCAATAACAAGAATGTTATTGAAATACTTCTGAAGCAATTCTATTTGTTTGCCTGAGACATTGGCCCCAAGTGTTGCCACTGCGGGGATGTCTAATTGGTCAAGTCTAATTACGTCGAATGAAGACTCTACTACATATACTATATCAGATTTCTTTACACGATGCAAGTTAAAAAGAGTTTTACTTTTAGGCAAGCCTGGAGTATTTTTAAAGTCTTTGCCCTCAATGGATCTTCCAACAAAACCAAGTGGTATGCCGTCTGGACTATGAACTGGGACAGTAACCATATCTTGCTTTTCAGAATATCCTAAAGAAAATTTAACACAAGACTGCTTAGTTAATTTACGATACTGAAAATAATTTTTGGCTCTATCAGATGCAACAAGGTTGTTGTGAAGTCTTTTTATAATTAGTTCGTCAAATGGCTTGTACTGCTCTTCTTTAATAAGAGCACGATCAATTTCTGTAGCAAGATTGCTTGCCTTTTCTTTACTCTTTATAAACCTTGCTGCCTCAAAATATGTTCTGCCAGAGGTGTGCATTACTAATTCTATTAGGTCTGCAGATTTTTGACATGAGAAACAAAAGAACATTCCGTTGGTTTTGTGTACTTCTGCTGCTGGGGTTCTATGATTATTGTGAAATGGACAGAATATTATAAAGTCTGCATCTAGTTCTGACTCGACTGTTGTGCCTGATCCTGTAAGGACTCTTTTGACTTGCTCGGCTGTATAGGGACTAGGTTGGTTCCGTCTATTCCTGCTATCCATTCGCTTTTCCTTTTCCCTGCGTAAACTCCGTGTACTGATAATTCAAATTCAAAAAAGTCTTTACTATCATTATACCGCAAAGTGAAGTCTGGGTCAATGTCAATTCTTGGAACATACCCACTTAACCTCATCTCTGAAACTAGTAATCTTACATATTCTATTTTTAATCTTCCGAGCAAAGCCTCGTCTTGGATTATGCCACTTATATAAAATCTTTTAAGTGGCTTATGATGATAGAAATCTGGAGGTATGTTCTCCTTGGTTTGTGACATACCATATTATAACTACTTATCTTCATAGTCTTTATACCTGTAGTATCCCTTGTCAAAATCGCACTGAACTAGGAAGTCTCCCATAAATCCGTTACGATTCTTTCTAAAGGCACATTCAATAATATCGCTATTCGTCCCACGACCAAGTGCCAACACCCAGTCTGCATCGTAGGCAATCTGTCTAGACCATGCTGTCTGGCCCAGTGTAGGGACGGTAGACAAGTCATTGACATCATCTGGGGTAGCAGAAGAGATAGCAATAATAGGAACCTCTTCGCCGATAGCCATTAGTTTTAGTTCTCTTGAAAGGTTCTTCATTCGTACCGTTTCATTTTCTGACTTCTGATTAGGGGCCATCAACTGAAGGTAGTCAACGATTACAAAGTCTGGCTTATACTGGTCAATTTTTCCACGAAGAACAGAAGGGTTGATTTCTCCACCCTGATCATTTGAGATAATGTGAAACTCTGGTTTGCCCTGTAGATTTTTTTCATGCCAATCCTTAAGCATGTCCAACTCTATCTCTCCGTTACTCAACTTTCTGTGTGACCAGCGACCCTCACCCATAATAGTAAAGACACGATTGCGGACTTCCGTTTCGCTCATTTCAAGGCTTATGACCAGTGGGCTACGACCCTGTTTCCAGGCCTGTACAGCGAAATAGAGAGCCAACCACGACTTTCCGATACCTGGGTATGCCAAGAAGACTCCTAACTGCCCTGGCATGATTCCAGAGGGTAAGTAGTTGTCAAATCCTGGCAAGCCAGTTTTGATGCCAACATGTCCTAGGGCTTGTTGCTTCTTTACATTTTCAAAGTAAGCAATCGCAGACTCTAGGTCTGTTACATCAATATCACGAATAGCAGCAGTATTCTTTTTTAGTTCTGAGGTCTTTGTAATAAGACCCTCTAGGGCCTTGCCACCCTCACCCTGTTGAACATCTGTCGCAGCAGACCTTAGTATGTCTTTTAGGCTGTCCCGTAGATACTCTCCTTGCAACTCTTCAAGGTGGTGCTTTGTTGCCCCAACGCCTGGGACTGGATCAAAGTCACGAAACTTTTCTCTTACTAAATCTACAGGAGGCATAGACGAATTGTTTTCAAAATAAAGTCTTACGAAGTTCCATATATCGCCATGAGTTCTAAGAAGGTTATCTACATTTGCCTGTAGCAAAACATGGATCTGCTTATCTTGAAGAACGGCAGTAATTAATTTTGACTCTGTGTTATTCACTCAGCCACTCCTTAGCCATTCGTCTACGCTCTGCTCTCTCTTGACTATCCCTTAGTCTATCTTTTTTTGCTTGTAATATTTTTTCTGCATTATATGCAAAGTAATTCCATGATGGGGTTTCTGAAACAGCAAAGTAATACTCAAGTATATCGTAACATCCTGGCAAGGTGTAGGACTCAATCAGAGCATCAGATGCCCACTGTTCTACATTTAGGTTCAGAGATGGCTTTGATTCGTACCTTGCGGTATGATACTTGCTGTATCTTGAAAGCAAAGCCATACGGTCTTTGCGTTCAGCCATTACTTCTCTTCAGCCTCGGTTTGTGCTTCTAAAATCTTGGCAGTTAGTTTGTCTTCAACAAATTTGTAGACACGCTCAAAAGCCTGATCTGTATTTTCTCCGTCACGCTTAGAGTCAACTACTCCAAGGTCAAGTCTTAGTGATTGAAAGTTTCCTAGATTTAATGTGTACCCAAGTGTTACAGATACCTTTGTTGTTTCATTTTCCATACTATACCCTTCGCTAAATAGATTCGCCCCAAATAGGTACAAACCGTCCATCTTCTGTTCTCGTATATGTAAGTATACCATCGCCCATTCTGCGTGTCAACTCTTGCTTACTAGGCGTAATATCATTAGTAATTAATTTATCTTTTCTTGGTCTACCAATATGGTATGTAGCAAGTATATCACGAATCTCTCTTACTTGAGATTCCGAATAATATGATCTTACTTGAAATCCTCTTGCTCCACCTTTTTGAGATCCCGTTGGAAATGGAATGACTCCTCGTTTCATTAATGATGGCATATATTTTTTATGACGATTAACTAGATCAGCAGTCTGACCTACGGTGTAGGCTCGCTCTCTTTTATTTTTAAAATCACTAATTAAACAACTTTCAATTTGATCTTTTGTTATATTATAAACAGACATTATTCCATTAGACTTGTTAAGATGATGTATCCTTACTAAGTCTCCGTTTAAGAACCAAACCTTTTTATTCCCTGGGATTACAGGGAGGACATTGTAGCCTTCGCTCTCAATTGTTCCCTTTTTAATAGCCACTTGCCCTCCTGAGAATTACTAGGTGGATGGAAAAATGCTCTTGCTCCACAAGACATGCAATACATTTCTAGATTATTGATTTCTGAATATTGTCGATCAAGAAACATTCTACCTTTACATCTTTTACAAAAAATCATCAGTTAGGAATTCCAACTATTATTAGATTAACTCCTATAGAAGTATCTCCGCCAACATTAAACTTTACTGTTCCAGCAATTCCAGATGTTGTAATGGCTGATAAAGTTACTGTAACATCTTTTCCAGCATCAGTATTTCCAATGTTTATTGGGGTTGCAGTAACAATTGGGGCAAATTTAAATTCGCTTGGGAAATTATAAGTAAAAGGTTGAGAGGAACCAGCAGTTTGTGAAGAACTAGATGTTACCTGAACATACCCTCCAATAATTCTTGCTTCTGAGGTTTTAACGCTTTGCTTTCCTGCATTAGGTGTGTCTACAGTTACATACTTATATATAGATGTTGATGCTTGTGTTGAAAGATCATTAACAGCCTTAACTATCTGGTAAAGATAGGTTACGTCTAGTGGTTGTCCTCTTTCGGGTAATGGTAAGATTGCCATAATATAATTATACCAGAGGAATCGTTCCAGAGTCGTAAATCTTTAAGTCTTCATTTAATGCTGGATTTATTGAAGATACTTGAACTCTGACTCTAACAGAGGTTGTTCCAGTTTTTAAGAACGAGTAGTTAGTTGATCCAGTTGTTGCTCTAAATGCTGGCGCAGAAGAATCAAACCCTACAAAAACATCATACATTATTTGTGTAGAAACATCTCCAGATGACCAGTTCACAAATACAGTATTTCCCACAACATTTATATCTCCAATACCTATAAATACCTCTCCAGATTCTGTGACAAATATTTGAGAATATGGAGATTTTCTATTTTTGTCTTCTGATACTAGCCGAAATCTTACAATGGTTGCATTAGACCCTGTTACTTTACCTAGGAATTCTTTCTTAACAACCACATTTTTGATCCCTTTATCTGGTGTATTTGTCATATTTAAACATCCAAAACAAATCTAAACTCTATGTAGTTGGTTGTATTAGATGACTTAATTACTGGCCTAGCATTAATATTTTTAATTACAGAGTATCCAGTTAGTCCATATAAAGAGTTTGTAGAGGTTGTATTTTCAATTCTTAAAGCATCTAAACAAACATAAAAAGAATCTGACAGTAAATTTTCTTTTCTAACAGAAGCATAAATTTTTGCTGTTGTAACATCAGACCACTTAAACCTTAAAGTTTTTTCTAATTCTTGAAAGGTTCTGTTTACTACAACATATCTATTATTTGCAAAGTTGTGTTCATTTTCTGATGTTCCTTGTGCATAGTTAGTATCATCAATGTCTACAACAAATTTTGCATACTGAAGATTTCCATCTGTTCCAGTGTGAGAAAACTCTAACAAAATCTTTACATTGTCTGGAACGGCTGCAGGCACTAGGCTTGTTCCAGGAACCCGATTTACAACAGAGAACGCAAGTCTAAGTTCATCTAATGGACTGTTTTTAGTAAAATCTACAGAAGTTGGATCTAATACAATATAGTCTGATCCAGTTAATCCAACCATACTTCCTTGTGGGTTGTATGAGAGAGTTGATGTGTCTCCCCTCATCGCAACGATGTTATTTAAAAATCTGCATCTTTCATTTCTTTCGACTCTGTTTTCATTTGTAAAAATTCTATTGTCAGCATTTGTAGAAAAAACCTTTAACTCTTGATTGTTTGAATCAACCACATTTATAACTCCATTTGCAGCGTCTCCATCTAAAGGTCCATACTGTGAAAAAATATTAGAAGGAGATTCCCCATCAATACTATACAACCAGCCATCTGTCTCTGCAAAAGAATATATGACTCGACTATCAAATGATCCAGCCACTGGATTAGATCCTGCAGAAAATATTCCAACCTCAGTAATCTCATACCTTTCTTCTGTAGGCATTTCTGCTGTAAGAACTACTTTTGATAATCCGTCTTCATTTACAAATCCCCTCGAAATAATCGGCACACGAAACATTTCAAAATTTAAAGATTGTTTATTTTTCATAGAGTTTATTTCTTCTGTATTAAATATGTGACCTGGAACTACTGGAGTAGTCCCACATCCAACTGCAATATGGGATGCGTAAGACGGTGTCTGACCTACCAGATATTTTGCTAAAAGATTTTTTCCTGTATTAGTTATCATTGAACGCTCCCATAGTATATTGTATCATCAAAAATGTTGCCAGCGGTCAATACTTCGACCTCTGCTTGCTCACCCTCTTTGACATTAATTAAATTAATTACTAGATCTCCAGTTATTGGGTCTATGTATACTGACTTGCAATTTGGCACCTTTGTTCTTTTTGTTAGGTCTGGATCTGTTCCAACCAGGTCGTATCCATTGCCACACACTGGAAGGTGATTAAAAATAGACAAGGCTAAAGATTTAAAGTAGGAGTCAGACGATTGCAACCTTAAAACATTATTTGGATTGTATTGTAGATATAGGTCTGTAAGGTTTTTAATTGGAGCATATATTACTTTTTGCCCATTAACCAAATCATGTCTTGATATTGTTGCAAGTTCGTATCCACCAATGTCTTCAAAAATTAAGTCTGTCATTATTTCAATAGACATTGTGTCTTCTTGTTCTAATATTAAATCTAGCGTTGCAACTTTTACCGAATCATCAGTTTCTTTTTTGGATGCTTCAGGAATTGCAGCCACGGCAGAAAGATATGTCGGATACTTAAGTCCTTCTACTTCCATTAGGCCACCTCACTTAAAAATAAAGTCATTTCTGGTCCATCTGAACTTCTTGAAAATTCAATATTATATACAACAAACCTGTTGTTTGGATCTGATGCCATGCTTATATTGTTTTCTTTATAGTCTACACTAACAATATCTCCAAGTTGAATTGTTGGTATTGAAAATATTTTAACTCCTATGGATCTTCTTGGCTTTGTGACTTTTTCAACAAGCCATTTCATCAAACTAGAAGCCTCATCTTGTGACTGAATATAGACAGTTTCTAAAGCAAAGTCTCGCTTACCATGTGTCATTCTACTAAGTTTAATATCTTGATAGTCTTGTTTGAATTTATATGGATTAGAAATTAGCCTATCCGCAATAAACTGTGGATTAGAGACAAGAGTATTTTTATTAAAATATTCATCTACCGTAAGATTATTTTCAGACTGCTGAGTAAAAGTAATTCCTTGAATTCTTAAATAGTTGCCACTTGTTTCATCCAAAGTAATTGGAGCATCTGTTGTGTTGAATATAAGAAACTCTGCTCCATACGATCCTGCCCTAAACCCAGAAACAACATAACTCTTCATCTTGTTAAATGTTGGAGAGATTTTAGCGCTAAGGGCTGGATATGCTTTGTCATATTTAAAATTAAATACGGCTGCTTCTCTCATAATACTTCCAAACTCCTCAAAATAAATATCATACTTTGGTGGCTCAGAAGAACCAATGCCAGTAAGATAGGTGTTTTGTATCAAACCACTAATAGAATATTTTCTAAAAGATTCATTTGCATCAATTTCAATATCTCCAAAGGCAGAGTTTACTGGGGCACCTAAAGAAAACGATGTATTCTGAGAATAGTTATTGCATAGTGCATACACGTTTTCAAACATTGCTCTAGAAGATCCTCTTGTAAATAATGCAATATTAGAATAGGCTGGCAAAGGATTTTGGTCATCTACGGACACTAAAAGACTCCCATTTAGATATAGATAAAACCTTCTTGTTTTTCCTATGTCTTCGTATTCTACTGCCAAGTCATATACCGTTGGATTTTCCTCAGCAAAACTTCTTGACTGTCCAGTAAATCTTCCGTCATCTACTGTAATCTCTCCTAAGCCTTCCCACAGTTTTACTGGAATGGCTTTTCCATTTTCAGACTCTACTTTATAAAAAAATACGTTGCTAACACTTTCTTTTTCTGTTTTTGACAACTTTCCAAGTCCCAATGCTGCGATTTCAAAATAATAACCAACATTAGTTGTTGGGTTTAGCATTACCGCTATTCCACCAGAACCTCCAGAAACATTTATATTTTTGTCTGGTGTAGAGCCATTGACAACAAAGTAGGTGGAAGATCCATTTGAGGTTTGGCCTCTGTCTTGATTATTTTCTATTTTGCCGACAATCCTCATTCTTGTTCCAAAGTGTTTGTACTTTTTATTCTCTAATGACTTATGGACATATGACAAAAAGTTTCTTGGCTTTTCTTTTGTTGTAAAATTGGGACCAGTTAAAGAAAGAGCAGAAGACTGAATAGAGCCTGGCTGTTGCTGTGTTGCTGTTCCTATCTCTCCAGTAAGGGTTGTAGAGAGAAAGTTTTTAATAAGTCCAGTTCTTGAAGATGTTTTTGCAAGAGCATCAGAAGATGATCCAGTGTCTGTTACTTTTCCAGCAGTAGCAACTGTTGTTGTTGGAAGTTCTTTATTATCAAATAAATATTCAGATGCCATGTAGCATCCTTTTATGTTGTCATCTGATTTCCAATAATCAGATATTCCAGCAGAGTGTGCAACAACTTCTGTTCCAAATTGACCACGACCATGCTTTACTACTGGACCATTTTGTAATTTAACAATTCCTTCTTGCTCAAAGTATTTAGGCTCAGAATAAATTCTTACCAAACCAGTTGGGTATATTTTTCCATTAAATGGAAGTTTGGCAAAATAATCTTGATAATCTTCAATAGATGTAATCCAAACATTTCCAAATCCAGTTACATTATATTGAACAGCATCGTACTTTATAATTTCTCCTTGTGAATAAAAATATCCATTATACCTGCCGATCCAGTATGACGCTTCTCCTAGGCTAAAGGTGTTGTTGATAACAATATTATTTTTTACAATTGGAACATCTGCAGATAAATCTGCATTTAGAGGAATTGCACTGAGCAAATAGGAAGACTGTGTTCCAATTTCATTATTTAAAGACTTTGTATTTTCACTACCCGAAACTTCCCATAGAAGAACTGGCTTGTAGATATAAAACCTTTCATCATCTAAAAGACTTGCCTGTCTTAATGACCCTATAGATCTTTGAATATGCCTTGTTGTATAGTTAATTACTCCATCATTATAAACATTGTTAGCCTGTGCTGACACAGAAATAATATTAGCAAGTTTAGAATTTGTAAGTGTTTTATTCTTTATCTCTTTATCTTCAAACAAATCATTTGTTCCTTTTAGAGCGAAAGTGGTTGGCCTTTGTGCAATGGTTGGCATAATGTAGTTTTTGCTCATCATAACAAAGTTATTATATTCATCAAAAAACATTGCTGTTTGTGTTGATACCGCCAAATCTTCTAAAACTTCTGCAACGCTTTTGTCTGGGCCAACAAAAAAGTATGGAATGATTATTTCTTTTTCATTCTCTACTCTTTTAAATGTGTAATTGGAAAATCCTATGTAGTCTAACAAAAGAGAAACTGCAGAACTAACAGAGACTTCTGTCATTAATATTTGTGGAGCAGTTATTGATTCTAAGTACCAGTAAAGATCTCTTAGGGTAATTGATACTCTTTTGTTTTCTATATCTGCCTTTGGAAATGAATCAGAATACAAAGTCTTCATTGGAACCCAATAATCCCATCCATCTACATCCACTATAACTTCATAAAATTTAAACTGTATATGCCTGTTTATATATTTTGAAATTATGCTTGAAGAGTTGTTTTCATTAAAGGCTTGATCATAATCAAATATGTTTACTGTTCCGTTTGATGCAACCAGTTGGCCCACTGGAAGACCACTAAGACCTAAGTCTGAGGCGCTTTTGTTTATTGAGTAGTCTAAAGTTTTGTCCGATATGTTCATGACAAGTCTTGGAGAAATTTCAATTAGGTCAAACGTTGAATCTTTTACGTTCATTGTTTCAACAACAATTCTTATTCCAGAAATAAACTCAAACTCTCTATATTGTTTTTTTCCATCAAGAGATCTAACAAATACATCAGGAGATGTTGCGTCTGTAACAAAATTAGTTAGTCTATCGACAGTTTCATCTTGAACATACCAGCCATATTTTGGTTTTATAATTGTATAGTCTGTACCATTCCATATATGAAATTCTCCCATATCGTTTTCATTTTCTTTAATTAAATAAGCATATCCAGTTACAGATTTATTTGGAAGCAATGATATGCTTGAATATATTTCTGCAAAAACAAAGTTAGATCTCCATTCATCTGGAACAATTAGCCCATAAGCAATTTCAACATATCCATCGCTTTGAATTATTGCAGATCCATCTTTTCTTCTTTTTGATGGGTCAAAAGACATTACATCTTGCCAATTGTTATCTTTTAAAAATTGTATTTTCCATTTGCTAGGAACCTTTTGATTTAGTTCTCCGAAGAATGGATCTAAAAATGATCCTGTTGAAGATGAAAATGGTCCAAGATTTTCTGTTCCAGTATGTGTTTGCATTTTAACTACAATCCTGTTTGTTGGAATTTGTTCTTTATAAACAACAAAAGGGCATGCATCTTCAATGTCATATTGAGATCCACGAACTTTGGAGGCAACTCCATATTCTTGGCCTGACTCCGTTCTGTATGAAGTCCAATACTTAAATAAATCATTTTTGTCTGGCATATAATATCTTGGTCTATCAGCCATAAACAAGTTTGGATGATGAAGTTTTCCATTCTCAAAAAATACTGCTTTGTTGATTCCAGATCTTGGTCTAAATTGATTAAAGCATTCTTCCAAAGAATATAAAGTTTTTAGTTTTTCCTTCTTTGTTAAAAAGGTAGTTGGGATGTCATTGTTATCAAATGTACCATCAACTAATACATCTGCATCTGTTGCGTCAGTGTAAAAATTTCCAGCATCATTAATATCAAAACTTGTAGGTAAAGAAGAGTAGACGGTAGATGCTTGTGTTGGTCTGTACCTATAGTTTCCAATATGTTTTATATTGGTTGGAATGTTCATATTCCATTCTGCTATGACTACCGACTTATTTCTGACAGTTGGAGAAGTCTCTAGGAATGTTTGTAGGTCTTTGTCTTCAAACATTATACCTCTTCCAAACTTATTGATACATTCCAGTAGTCAAAGTTTGCTCCTCGTTTTTCAACAGAGTATGAAAAATCACTAATAAACATTTCTATTAACTGATTATATTGTCCTAGGTGATCATATGGGTCTGGAGTTCCTTTAAATATTCCTTTTCTGTCGTATGCAAGAAATACCCAGAACGAACCTTTGTGAGAGTCATACCATTCAAGCATGTCTGCTCCACCTGCTCCGCCATCTGTTGTGTATGACTTAACTGATGACAGTCCAGTGGCAACATCAAAATGCGGGACGTTTGCATGAGATCTTGATGGAATCATTTCCCAACTTGTTCTTAACTGAAGTTTATCTGCAATATGATATGAACGCATACGACCATTGATCATTCTTTCCCGCTTTTCAATACGCTCTTGTGAAAACTCAATTGGCTGCCTATTGTCATCTGTAATCAACAAAAATTGATCTAGCAATGTATCATCTTCAACAACTTCTGGATCTACCCCGACTTCATATCCATATGGTATGTATAGGCCGTCTTGAAGGGTTCCAGAGTTTTCTGACCAAAGCATACCGCTGGGTCTGTTATATTTTTTACGACCCTGCATGTATACAACTCTAGGGTCTAACTCATCTTCTGCCATTTAGCGACACCCCTCTAATTCTTCTATCATCAACCTGTTTAATTGTTGCCATAACTGCTTGTGCAATATCATTAGGATTTGCATCAGTCTTAGCATTAACAGTTAATGTATATGTATTATTATACACTGATCCGCCAACCGATTGTCCATTATTTATTGCTTTCATGGTATCAATACCATGGGCATCTACGGCATACTTGCTCATAATAAACTCTCCTGGGCTAAGCATTGCTGGAACTGTGTCTGTACCCTTAGCAAATCCACCCATAGCAAATCGCATTGGGTTAATAAGTCCACCCTTTGAGAGGATTTGCATAGTTCCTCCGCCACCGCCACCACCAACTGTTGCATCAGCACCAGGAAGTTTAACTGTAGTTCCAGACCAAATCATATTTCCACCCTGATACTTAGGATCAGTTTTAAATTTAGGGTTTAGTTTATATAATTCTGCTAAAGTCATGTCGTTGTCTTTTGCAATATCCCACAAGGTATCTCCTGGCTTTACAACATATTTTGTTGTAGATGGTGTTGTAACTGGCGTAGTTGCTCCAACTATTGGATCATCAACCTTGTTGCCCTGTTTGATGCAATCATTTCCTACTAAGTTATACCCTTCAGGACATACTGTTTTTGTTGGACCTTCTTTAACACAGTCATTTCCTACTAAGTTATATCCTTCAGGACATATTGTTTTTTTCTCTGCTTCTTTTACGCAATTATTTCCAACTAGTGTATGGCCATCAGGACAAATTACTTCTGTTGTTCCTTCCTTAACACACTTATCTCCGACCTGCTTAAAGCCAGCAGGGCATACAATGACTGTTGCCCCTTTCATTACACAATTTGTTCCATCAAATTCATAGCCTTCTGGGCATGTTACCTTTTGTTGTGGAGTTATGGGATCAGTGTTTACCTTTTGTTCTTGGTAGGCCTTAATAAGGCTTCCCTGAACGTTTAGTGCATCTTGCATTGACTTAATAAATTGAGCACTTGATATTCTTGCAAGGTCAACGGCATTTTTAATTGCTTCCCATTGCTCTCTAGTTTTTCCTAGCGTAGTTAATCCTTCTATTGCATTTTCTAGTGCAAGTTCGTTTAGCCTTAGAGTTTCTCTGTTTGGCTCAAGACTCTTTTGTTCAATCTCATAAATTTGATCTTGTAATTCTTTAATCTTTGTTTCAATTTCAATTCTACTTCTTCCATCTTCTGCTCTTAATTGTGAAAGTTCGTATTCTCTAGACTGCTCCAAAGCCTCTTTTTGTTTTGTAATATTGTCTGCAGCCTGCTGGGCTCTCATTTCTTGAGCAGCACGAGCAGCAGCAGCAATGTCTCCAGATGTTAGAGCCTCTGCAAGGGTGAGTTGGCCTTTTTGTTGCTGAGAAACTGAGGCATTGGCTTTTTCAATTTGATCAAGAGCCTCAAGCCTTTTATCGTATTGTTCATTAACCTTTTCTTCTTGGTCTTCAATTTCTTTTAATCCAATTTCTTGTATTCTTATTTCTTCTTGTGCTAAGGCAATTTTTTCTTCTGCTTCTTTAATTGCATCATTTAACGCCTTGTTGTCAATATTAAATCTAAGTCTAAGGGCTGTTTCTTTTACATCAAAAGATTCCATTGCGTTACTAAATCCAGTGTCAAATATTTCTTGCATTCCCTCTATTGTTAATAGTTTAATTTTTAATTTATTGTTTGCATCTTTCATTAAAAGGGTTAATAGATCATCAAATGCTTTTCTAGAGCCTGGCAAATCAAAGCCTACTCTTATTGCATCCATTAACTCTGAACTATTAACAATTGCCTCTATTTGTTCTGCACTAAACTGACCCATAATTTTTACTAATTCGCTATATGCTTTTGCCTCATTTTTTAATTCTTGTGCTTTTGAAATATTTGCTGTTTTAGCAGCAAGTTTTTCTTGTTCTTTTGTTGCTGCCTTTGCTGCTGAAGTAATCTTTTTAAGTTGCTTATCTGATAGTTTGCTATTGGCAATAGCAGCAGCAGTTGAAGAATCTGCAACCATTTCTAAAGCAAGAGATCCTTCTACTCCAGCAGCCTGAAGCCTTTGAAGAGCGCTATTTTGATTTCCAATATTTTTGACCATTCTGTCTTGTGTGCTAACAAAATCTCCAAGGGCAATAGACTGAAGGGCATCTCCAATACTCTTGGCTCCGTCTTTTAATGCTACAATTTCACCGTTTTTAAACTTAAATAATTTATTTTTTTGTTTTTCAAATTCATCTGGATCCATTCCAACAATAAGTTCGATTAGGTCTTCTCCTGCTCCTAGTCGTCTCATATCATTTTCAATACCGCTGAAAACTTCAATAGTTTTTTTACCACCGAATATCTTGTTTAATGATTTAAACGAAGCATCAAAACCCTTAGTAACCTTTATGGTATTTTTGCGAACATCTCTTAGTTTCTTTAATAGTTCGTCTAGTTCTGAGGCATCTGGACCCTTTTTGTCTTTAGGATCTCCTACAATTGGAGGAATAACTGTTGCTGGCGGTGGAGTAAAACCTTTTGCAAGGTAACTAGCAGTAGCACTTTGAGTTGAAAGACCCTTACCAGCAAAAGCAGTATTTGCAGCAGCAATAACATTTGGATCTCCCTTTCCTACTAAATAATTTACAACTAAATTTTTATTAATTGTTTGCTCTCCTTCAGAAAGTTCTTTCCAATTATCTTTAATTGGGCCGAAAATTGCTGGATTTGTTCCTGCTAGAGTAGTAATAAGTTGAAAGTCTAACGTTTCAGGAAGTGGAGCAATTGCACTTAGTGCATCTGTTGCAACCTTGAGTTGGGCTACACCATTTGTTGTTAGGTTTAAAGTTACGTCGTACTGTGGCAAAAATCTTTGCAAAGCCTTAACTGCTTCTAAATCTTTATCAAAATCTACCTTGTTTGTGTTTATGTATTCTAGCATTACGCCTATTGTTGTTGGTTTTGCGTTGGTGCTTGATAACAATGAGAATAAGGAATTTGTATTAGCAAAACCCTGTTCATTTATTAATAAATTAATTTGTGCAGGTATCGATTTGTTTTCTGAGGCTGCTTGTAATATTTTTGTAATTACCGTTGGCTTTAAATCTCCAGAAATAATTCCAAGTTGTAAGTTTGTTTTAAATGTACTTTTCCCTAATAGTGCAAGTTCTTCCTTTGCTTGCTTGACTTGTGTTTTAACTGCATCAGATTGTTTTGCATACAACACATCTAGAGATGCACTAACTGCGTTTGAAAAATCTTTTTCTGACATACCAGATGCCAAATTTCTTATTTTTATAAGTGTATTTTGATTTGCTATATTTAAATCATTTATTTTGTTTTTTCTTTCTTCTTCAAAGGCCAATGCTTCTTTGTCTGTTTTTGCATTTTTTATTTTTAATTCATATTGTTTATTTAATGAGTCTACAGACATTTGATTTCGACTCAACTCTTCAGCGCCAAGTTGTACTGCTGCTGAGTTAAGTTCTTGATTCCTTGCTATAGTTTCTCTAATAGCAAATCCACCTGGGTCCATTGGTAGCCAGTCCATAACTTTTTTCCAAACTGGCATCGAATTCTCTACTGCTCTCATGCTGGCACCAGCCAGTGCAGCCTCAAAGGCATCTTCTACATTTACTAATGAATCCGACTTTATGTTTAACAAAATAGACAATGGGTCTTCTAATATATTTTCACCATCAGGTCCTAAAAGTGTAACAAGATTTCCAGCAATTTGTGCTGGAATAGTGTAGTCTTGTAGTTTTTCTCCAAGGGCGGAAGCAATGTCTTTTGCTTGATCGCTTGTTATAACTCCCTGCATAACTGCTTGAGCAAGACCTGTAGATACATTTTTTGCAATTGTTTTTTCATCAATACCAGCAGCAACTTGTTTGTCAATATCAGACATAAGGGTTTTACCATAGTCGCTTTGAAGAATTGTTTGTCCAGATCTTCTTTGTGCTTCCGATGTTCCAGAAACAAGAGTTTCTCTTTTCCTTTGTGCTTCTTCTGTTGCACTAACCGTTCCAGTAACAAGAGATAGCGCTTTAACTTTGTCAGAGCCCATACTTACTGCTTTAGCAAATTCAATTCCTTCGGTTCGTGCATTTTCTATACTCTTTTTAAACATATAGATTGTGCCAACAATTGCTCCTATAGCAACAGTTGCTAATCCCATTGCGCTTGAAAGCAATGGCAAAATCATAGAAAGACCCATCAATGGCATCATCAACTTTTGCATTGTCTCTCCAATTGTTCCTGGAATCATTGATCCCATCATTGCTATACCAGCAATACCCATTGCTGCGCCACCGAAACCCATACCAGGCCTTGGACCTTTTGGTCCTGACCCATCTGCTGCTGCTTTTGCTGCTGCTTTATCTGCCCTTGCTGCAGCCCTTGCATCTCTTTTTGCATTAAATTTTTCAAGAACCTTTCCTGCTACAGTGCTTTTTTGAACATTTTGTGTTGCCTTTTGCATTGCTTTTGAAAAAGCCGATACTGGTGCTGACATATCTTTAGTCAATTTAAGTAGTGGTTTACCTGCTGCAGCACGTGTGTCATTTTGTCTTCTTTGAGATCTCTGAGAAGCCGTTGGCGCAACTGTTCCATATCTCTTTTTTGCATCAGCCTCAGCCATTGCCTTTGCTTTGGCTTCTTTTTCTGCTTTTATTTCTGCTGCACGTTCTGTTAGTCTTGGGTTAATTACGGTTTCAGCATCTGCCCGTCCTCGGATACTTGTTACATTTCGAATATTGCCTGATTGGGCTTTTGATGTTGTTCTAGTGTCACTAGGTTTTGCAGTTTTTACGTTGCTGCGTCTTCTTTGTGTTTTTGGCTTTGTTGCTTTTCCATCTTCATCAACAGAAATTTCGTTAGGCTTTATAGCAATTGAGCGATGCTTATGAAATAGAGGTCTCCAGTCTCTTACATTTGCACCTTCATTTATTCTACGAAGAATATCTAAGTACGCTGGTCTTAGTGGATCATTTAATGGAATTTTTTGTACAAATTTTTCTGCATTTGCCTGAATCCTTTTAATTTCTTTTTTCATGTCAGCATCATACTGATCTGCAGTATAGTTTGTTTGATTTATCTTTTTTTGAGTTTCATTAGCAAACCAGTTTGGTGAATTTTTTGCTTGTGATCCTGGAACACCCTGCAAGTTTCGTTCTGCCATTTCGTACATTGATGGCATTTTATCTGATAAGACTCTTAGTCCATCTTTAGTAACAGATGTAGCCTTATCGAATACTCCAGCAGTTCCAACATCTGTTAATCTATTTCCTCCAAGATTTCCCATTTTAAGATCTTTATCACCACGAATGGCCGAAGCAACAAGTTGTCTAAAGTATTGGTCTCTGCTAAAGGTCTTTGGCATTTTCTTTTCATCAAACCTGGCATCATACTTAGACTCTAAAACAATTATTTTTCTTTTGCCTTCTGGATCTGAAGGATCAATCATTGTGCTAATTTTTTGTTCTGGTGTATCAAGACCGTGTACTTGCCTTGCAAAATCAGTTGCTTTCTTTTCTGCTAGAGCGTCTAGTTCGCTCATCATTGGCTTTACAAATACTTTTCCATTTGGACCGTCGTATAGTCCGCCTACTCCAGGAACATCAAAACTAAACCCAGTTGTTGGGGCAATCAGTTTTCCAAAATTAGTTGGCGGTAGTTTGCCAGACTCTGTTTTTGCTGCAAGATCTGCCGTTTTCTTTAGCAGTTGCTGGTCTGTTTGATTAAATCTTTGTCTTGGATCGGATTCTGCAACTCTTTCAACAAGAACTCCCTTATCTTTTGGATAAAGATCTGCAAACGACTTTAGTCCTCCCTGAGAGTAAGCACCTATTCTTTCTTTACCTCTATACTCTAAGCCAGCATCGACCAAGTGTGCTTGATATATTCTGTCTGCTGGAACTCCAAGTCTTTTTTGATTCTCTATTTGATATCTAGCAGCACCCCTAAATGTGTTTGCTGCTTTGTCAGTTTTTGGATGTGCTCCATCGTCAACAATTTTTCTAAGTTCTTCTCTGTCTATGTTGTATTTTTCTAGTACGTCATCTGGTAAACCTAATAGTTCTTTTCCTAGATTGCCCTGAACGCTATTTACAAACTGATTTATATATCCTGGATCTGGTGCAACATTTACTACTCTCCACCTTTTGTTACCATCTTCATCAACGTCTTTTGTAAGGTGTGCATTTGCAGTTGTAAAGGCGTTCTTTTTTTGCTCTTTGGTAAGCGGTGGCAGACCACGATCTTTTAGTGCTTTTTCTATTGCTTCTTGCTCACTTAGAAGTGTTTTTGCATTTTTTTCGTTATACGCTTCTTTTAGTCTTTTAATAAGTGCAGACCTATTAGACATGTTATCTCTTGTAAGAGATCTTCTGATTTTGGTCTCTGAAAATTTTCCTTCTAGTTGTCTTGTATCAAGAACTTGAGTCAATCTTTCTTTTGTAAATATTTTTCCTGTTTTTGTGTCTGTAAGAGTTCCATCTGGATTTTGTACAAGTTGATTTAAGAAATCTCTTATATTCTTTGCACCTACTGCAGACTGTGCATTGTAATCTTTTCCGTTATAAGTTACTTTTGTTGTTCCCTTATTAAATCCCGGAATTTTTTCGCCTGCTACCATTCTGGCAATTAGTGGCTTGTTTGCTGGATCTTGTGCTGCTCCTGCTGGAATAACTGCTTCTCCAGGAGTAAGCATAGCGGGAACAGTGTCTTGGTTTCCTGTCCCTGGAACTGATGTGACTCCTGTAGAATACTGACTGCTTTGTGGAGGGCCTTTCATCTTGCCACCCCTGCCGACTGGTCCAGTAAATCCAACTTGTGCTGCGATTGCATTTCTATATGCTAGGGCTAATGCATTTACTGCTGCTGTTTCGGAAGTAAACCTTTGTGTTAATCTTTGATGAACTTGGTCAAGAGATGCTGCAACTGCAGAGGCTTCAAGTTGTTGCTGTGTCAAGTAGTCTGTTTGTTGTCCTAAAACCTGTGTCGATGATCCTGTTCTATTGAATGCCATTTTCATATTTGCAAACAATTTAATTATATTTGCAACACCATTAGCAAGCAAACCAAATGTCATAAGCGCTACTGGTCCGATGGCGCCTAGAGCAATTGTAATCATTGTTATAAACTTTTTGCTTCCGTCACCTAGACCATTAAACTTTTCTAAAACCTTACCGACAAATTCAACTATAGGAGTCAGTGCTTTTAAGAACTGTTCTCCAACTGGGGCAAGACTAACCTTTAAGTCTTCAATTGTTTTCTTAAACTTGTAGGTAGTTGAATCTTCTACTCTTGATAATTCTCGTTCAGACAAAATAGCCAACTCTTCAGTTGAAGCCTTAGTAAGTTCCAAAACTCTTGCTGCCTGGGTTCCTTCTTTTGCTACGTTTTGAAACAATGTAGATAGTCTTGAAAACTGAAACTTGCCAAATAATTGCTCAATTGCTCTTGCACGATTAAGAGGATCTAGTGTGTCTAATGCTGCTGCAAAGTCTACCACTGTTGATTTAACGTCTCCTGCATTTGCTTCTACAATACCCTTGATGTTTATGCCAAGCCCTGCAAGCATCTTTGATGCTTTTTCAGATGGATTAATTAAAGATGCAAGACCCGACTTGAGTGCATTAGCACCTTCTGATGCATTGATTCCTCCCTCTTTCATAGCGGTCAGGAAGAATGCAAGATCTTCTACATCTCCACCAAGTTGCTTAACAACTGGTCCTGCTTTTGGAATTGCTATTGTTAAGTCTTCAATAGATACTACAGTCTGGTTTTCAACTGCGTTAAGGAAATCAATTTTCTTTGCTAAATCTTCTGCTGCAACACCAAATGCATTTGTTACGGAAATAGTTGTTTCAAGGGCTTGCTCTTGCTCAACACCACCAAGAACAGCAAGGCGAGTTGCTTCCATTACTTGAGCCTTTAATTCTGAACCCATCTTACCCATTGCTGCTGCGTTTGCAGCCATCTCCATGGTCTTTTCTACTGAAACGCCATACTTGGTAAACTCTTTTGCAAGTAACTGAATATCATCAACCATCTTATCTGTTTCTTCTTGTGTTGTAAAGAGTTCTCCATAAACACGCTTAAATCTAATTGCCTGCTCTTCAAGTTTCATGAAGGTCTTAGCAGCAGTTGAGCCAAGGAGCATCAATGGAACCGTAAAACCAACCATTAACTGACGGCCAGCCCACTGTGTATTCTTACCAAAATTTAGAAGATTTGTAGATCCTTGCTTTAATAATTGATTTAGTAGTTGCTGTCTTTGTGCTGCCATCGCTGTTTGTGTACCCAGATTTTTCATGTCTAGGGTAAGCGGTCTTACTGCAATAGCCTGTAAAGCGCCATTGGCTCCTCTGCCCATCTTAATATACTGGGTCTGGATATCTTTTACACGCTCTCGTGCAACTTTGTTTATTGTCTCAAATTCAGATTTAAATAATCTACCGAAAGTTTTTGTGGCTGCGCCAGTATATCTAAAATACTCTCTAGATGTTAACTTGTTTCTTTCTAAAGCATTGGTAAAATGCTCGGTACTTGTTGCTACCGTTCTCATAGATGCCTGGAATTGTCCAGTTGCATTTATGCTGTTCATCAAGTTTTGTGCTTGATTTGCTGCTACCGCTGACGCTGCTGCGCCAGACTTCGACATCTGTGTGTGGAAGGCTGATATTTGACGCTGTAGAAGTTTTAAACTTGCTAGAGCATCCGACGTATCAATATTTACATGAATATTGGATTGAACATCAGCCATCCATTAACACCTCTTTTTATTTAATTGTTTACAAGATTGCCAAGTAGAGTAGCGTCTGAAAGTCTAATTCCAGATGCCTCTTCAACGATCTTGTATACTGTAGGAAGGTCCATATTTTCTTCTAGGGCTTCCTTGTCTTCTGCCAATTCTGGCTTGTATTGTTGCATTGCAATTTGTACGCACTCCATAAGCAGATTCATTGACTTCTCATTGTCTTCTGCTACTTTTGCGATATCTTCAAACTTCTTCATAAACGGACGAAGTAGTGAGATTTTAAGTGGTCTTACCTTGATCTTGGTTCCATCGATCAGAGTTACTGTTTTTTCTTCTGTGGCAGTTGCCATCTATTCCTCCTTATAAGGTTTAGTTAATTATACCATAGCGGAGTCATATTTTTTGCTATTCGTAAACCTCGTAATCAAGGCCCATTCCAATTCCAAATCCAGCCTTTTCTGCATTCTTTCCTTGTAGTGCAAGTATATCGTTTCCATCTACAGCCTTGCCACCACTGAACACTCTGGCCTTCATGTCTTCCCATGCATTCGAATTCCCTGAATTTTTGTCAAGATCTACTCCTTGCATGGCAGCAGCAAATTTTTTATCACTGTAGTCTAACTCTCTTTTGATTTTAATCGTTGCTGTAAGTTCTGGCATTGAAAGAGATTCTTCTAATTCTTCGTAGTCTTTCCATATTCCTATAAGAAATGCTTCTGACTCAAGTTTTGCAAGATCTAAAGTCTCCCATGAAGATCCGCTATCTACTGCTTGAGATTTTACTGGCTCTTCAGATTTTTGATTTATTTTAATTCCTGCTGCAATATCAATTACTTTATATATGGTGGGAAGATCTAAATTATCTTCAACATCTTCTAAGGTTTTGATGTGTGGAGCATACTGTTTCATTGCTATTAAACAGCAAGAAACTAAAACAGATATAGACTCATCATCTGATTTTGCTTCTTTTATTGTTTCAAAAATTTCTAAAAACTCTCTAAGATATTTTATTTTAAGAGGTCCAGACTCAATGACTGTACCGTCTATAAGACTAAACTTTATTTTTTCATAAATGCTTGTTGCCATTATATAAGTATACCAAATGGAAATGGAAAAGCCCAGACTTTCAAGGGTCTGGGCTAGTCCTATTAAGTTGTATTATGCTGTTAGAGAACGATCTACGATTCTACCGTATGATGCGTCATCGTTTGGAAGAAGACGGAATGATACTTCAAACATTGAAGCCTCATCACGCTTTGCTGATACTGTAACATTCTCAATTGAGAGTGCACGGTATGCAACATAGATTCTTTCCTTTGGTGTTGCAGCGGAACCAGATCCTGGACCTACTGCGACAAGGCCACGCTCCAACGGAACGTCACCAATATCTCCTGCAGACATCTTGAGTTGTGAAACGTTTGATGCTGATGTGAGATCTGTGTCATCTGCTGCAATTGCTACTAGAAGGTTTTCTAGTGTTGCCTCTGCGAAAGATGTATTTAGATTAACTGTCATACCTTGCTTGAATAAACGAGCAACGTCGAGAAGTTGGTCTACCGCTACTTCACCAAAATCAGGCTGGAATGCGAGTTCCAAACCATTTGATGTGTAGCCTACGTTTGTGTATGCACTGTCTTCAGACAATGTATCTTTGTAGGAATCTGCGGATGCAGTGAATGCTGGTAGATCTGTTCCTGCTTGAGTATCAGTAATCTTTCCTGCGCTGTCAAGTCCGATTGGACCTGCATCATGCGTAAATAGTGCTGCTGCACCTACGATGATGTTACTACTTGAACCACGGCTGTATGCCATATTTTTCACCTCTTTCATTTTATTAAAAAAGGGCTTGTTTCCTCATCCTAATTATACTGCCTTTTTATTATGGGTTTACTGGGTGCCAGTCGTAGTCTATGATGATTTTATTCCCCGCATAAGTACGGGCTGTGCCAAAGTCTATAATATCCCTGGTTTCTTCAAGTTGATAGATCTTGAAGTTGTGGAAAAAGCACTCTTTAGACTCTGCGTTCCACTCACTCTGGTTTGCTGCTGCCCACTCGTTTACCTCTTTTGCAGAATCATCTGCATAGTCTAAAAGATCATTCACCTTTTGCTGCGTAATTATCATTTTCTTTTGTGCATCATCACCAGTTGCATAAAAATAGTATAGAAGTTGTTCACACTTTATATATGGGAATGGAACTCTTCTCATTTTAAACATTCTGTCATATACAGCAAAAACACCATTGCTGTCTGGAAATGTTTCAGTCAAAGAATCTATTTGTGTTGGAAGTGTTGGGAAAAAATATGCTGCTCCACTAAAATCTTCCATATTAAGTTTTGCTGCAAGGTACTTATTAATAATTGTTGGTGGATGATGTATTACTGCAGTCATTATGCACCTACCCCTGCATTAGCAATCCAACGATAGCCTGTTGAAATTCCTTTTGATCTGCCCATTCTTTTTCCTGCTGGCATATCTTTTTTGTAAACTATTGGGTTCTCAAGATACTTAGCAACTCCGCTTACTCTTAAGAATGCCTGAGAAAAGTATCTGTTGAAGAACATGTCAAACACTTTTTCAAAACCACCCTCTACTGCAGTTCCTCCAGGGTTGTCAACCCTAACTTCATTTTTTGTAAACACCATTTCTCCATTGTCTTCAAACGCTAAAACCTGAGCAAGCCTTGGTCTAATTGTTACTGGAATTCCTTCTTCCATAATCCTTGCCTTGTCGTAAAATGGAGTTCTTGATCCATTTTTAATTGATGTAGACTGGCTAAAAGATGATTTAAAAGATAGCCCTAATTGGCTTGTGGTATACGATATGTCATATAGTCTTGCACTTGGGCTTCCTGTTTGATGCCACTCATAAATATGATGTAACATTTCTGGATTTACCCTGGCATTTGAGTCTATAAATTCTTTCATAAGTTCTACTGTTTCTAGTCCTAATGTTTTTAAGAATACAGTTTTACCTCTATGAATGCCCTCTAAAAATCCAACAGAGTAGTCAACAATATTGCTCATATCTTTTTTAAATTGCATAGAATTAAATACTGCTCTCATACATCACCTGTTTGATTTTCTGATCTTCTGATAATTAACTTGTATGAATCTACAACACCAAACGGTCCCACAAATGGTTCGTAGGTGGCTATTTCAAACAGTGTTCCCTTGCCAGATCTTGGGCCAGAGGTTTCCATATATATTAGATTTCCTTCTTGATCTTTTATGTCTGTTACTAATATGTTAGTTAAAGAGTTTTTATTGTCTCTAGAAGATATTCTAATGTCTGATTTTGTTCTTCCGACTAAAATAGAGTTCTGTGTAATATTTACGTTTGGCTTTACCTCTTCTTTAAAGGCTGATCCTCCTGAAGAAAAACTACAAGCAAAAGTTCTATCTAAAACCCATTGTTTTTTAATTGCTCCAAAGTCGCCCTGCTCAACAATTGGATGATAAAGAGAGGCTTGCATTGGAAACATAAAGTCTGGAGTTTCGCATATTGTCATTACAACACCCCAAGTTTTGTAATAGACTTAGTATACTTCGAGAGTATCTTGTCTACAAGTATATTTCCTGTTCCTTCGAATAAACCTTTGTCAAATTGAATTCTGTATTGATCTGTGTTGTATGAAGAAATAAATCTCTTGTAATAATCTAACTTGCCACACTCTATATCATGGACAAGCATCTCTGTTGCCTTAACAATATCTGATGGAACAGATGTATGTCCATATTCAACTATGATTCTGTAGTCCCAAGTTTTTCCAAACCCTCTATAAATAAACTGTGGATCTAGAGAATCAGAAGATGCTGATGGCAATACTAGTGGGGCTGACTCTGCACGATTAATGTTGTCTGTTGACTTTTCAACAATTGCTGTCTTGTCTGATGTTACTTCGTACTGTCTGTCTGTTACCAATTTGTTATTTTCATATACGGTTAAAACCTTTTTTACATCATCCCAGATAGGTAGGTAGTCTGATCCAGTTCCTGTAAAATTCAAAACCTTTTTCTTATAATAAAATCCTTCTCCAACTATTGAGTCAATAATTGACCTTGCTATTCCTTCGTTATCTGCATAGGCAGAAATCTCTGAGGCTGTATCTCCCTTTGTAGTTGGATTTACATATGGTCTAACTATTTCGTATGTAGTATCAGAGACAATATCTCCGTCAATAAGAACTTCTACTCTGTAATCAGAGTCATATCTTCCAGGAAGATTTATTGTTACTGTGTCTCCCGTTGAAAGTTCATCAAATTCTAATGTAGAAATTGAAAGGTCCGCCAAATCGGTAACAGTAACAGTCACATCTTCATCCACTATATTTGTAGGGATTGTGTATATAACTGGTATATTAGCGTATGGCGGAACCCTCAATATTTCCATTTTTACAAACCAAAAGCCTTCTTGACTTCTTCTGGTGCTGCAATTCTGACATGTTTGCGAGTTAACCACTTGTCTGCCTGTTGCTTTGTTACAATATTGTAACCCTTCGTTACAGACCCGACTTCTGACCAATAAACGCTTTTTGTTGAGTGAATAGCAACCTTGTCTCCAAGACCTTCCACTTTGACAGTTTTCTTAGGACCGTCTGCTGCCATTGATCCAATTGCTCCCGTTGCTGTAAATCCTAGTGCTTGTACTGGCTCTTCTACTGCTGGTGCTTCAACAACTGCCTCGGCAACTGGTGCTTCAACAACTGCTTCAGCAACTGGCTCTGGCTCCTGTACTGGCTCCTGTACTGGCTCTGGTGCAGGTGTTGGCTCTTGTGCTGGCTCTTCTACAAATTCATGTATTGATCGCATTTCGTTATCATTATTTTCCATTGTATCCTCCTTGTTTGTATTATATCACTAAAGTATTAAGGGGGACAGGAGAGTGAACTCCCGCCCCCCATTAAAGGTTACTGGTTACAGACTATGCGTCTGCTGCAGCATCTGCGTAAGAAATGGCGTCTTCTTCTTCCAACTGGAGTCCGAAGCGAACGAATACTGTGTATTCAATCGTGTCTTTCTTTGCTACGTATTCACGGTTTACAGTGATGTCTCTTTGGAATCCCCATACACGGTTTGCTGGGAATGTCAAGTCGACATAGCCTGCTGGGTAGTAAGGAACTTCCTGAACTTCGATTCCGAGAACACGAGTTGTACGTGCTCCACCGAATGTCTGTCCGATACCATCAAGGTATGACTGACGGTTTGCTTGAGTGCTTCCTGGAATTTGTCCAGCAAACGCTTCAGCAACTGCATCAGCAAGTGTACCGTTATTCTTAACGATTCCACCGAATACGTCTGTACCTGCGTAGAACTTAAGATTGTTCTTAAGTGCACGGTACTTACGTGGCATTGCATTGATGATGCCCTGCATTACATCAGGTGTCCAAGCATTATCTGCTACGGTCACTACTGACTCATGTGCTCCACCATCTTTGGTCTTCTTAATAAAGCCTGGCATGATTGACAAGAATGCTCCTGTTGAACCATCACCGTTGATAGCGAGATCTTCGATATCGTTTGCGAATGCGTTGGTCATCAAGCGTACTAAGTGATCTTCTAGAGCGTCACCTTCTACACCATCTTCCAATGATTCTGCTGTTACTTCCCAATCAAGACGAATCTTCTTGGTAGTAAGTTCGACCTTAGAGAATGTTGCACCTGTGTTTGTGTATGTACCAACTGCTTGCGCTGCTGCACGAATTACACGCTCACCGACGTTTACCTTCTCAAGTTCCATTGAATTAGCCTTCATTGTTACACGACGGCCATCCTTTGCTAACACTGTAGCGTCCCAAACATAGTCGATAAAACGACGTGCCTGCTCGGGGCGCAAAATTCCAGAAGCCGCTGAACCACTAGGGTTAACAGCATTTGCTCCGCTTGTTGATCCAAGTGTTGCTGTTGGAATATTTCCTAGAGTGTTTGCTCCTGGATTTGATACTCCACCAATACCACCTGATGCGAAAGCACCTTGGCCCTGATAAAGTCCTGGTGCTGTTCCACCTAGTTCTCCAGATTCGCCTGGCTGGTTTTTGATTATTTCTTCTGACATATTGTCACCTCCTAGTGATTTGTTCATTTGAATAGATCGGCTGTTTTGAGGAAACTACCGCCCCATAGGGATTTTTCAACCATTTCAGGCTGAGACTGGAAGATATCGCCGATATCTCCAGACTTTCGGAATGCGGTGTCTGCTTCCACAGCGTCTACTCGTTTTCCAAATTTATTAAATTCATCTGTAACTGCTGCAATATCTTTTGCAACTGCTGCAAATGAATCCTTAACTGTATCAACATCAACCTTTGAAGACTTAAGAAGTTCTACTTCTGCTTGCAAAGCCTTTACTGTTGACACTAGATCGCTAAAGGCTGATTCTAGAGTATTTTTCATTTCGGTAACTGCTTCCGCAACTACCTCTTCTGACTTAGATACTTCTACAACTGCTTCTACTACTGTTTCGACTGCTTCAGCATCTTCTGCCTTAGTAATCTCTTCTGCTACAACTTCATCAGTCTTAACAACTTCCGTTGCTTCAACCTCTTCTGCCTTAGCAACTTGTTCAGTAACTTCTGCAACTGATGCATCTGCCTCTGGAGCGACCACAACATCTTCAACTACATCTGTCTTTTCAACTTGTGTTTTTGATTTTGTCATAGGTTGTACCTCCTTGTTAATCTTAGAAGTATTAATGCCTTTAGCACTATCAACTAAGAATTTTATCATTTGTGTTTTTTCATTATCCGTTTTTTCAACGAACCCTATATTTTCCATTTGTTCTCCACTGACTGGGCTGAGTTCTGATTCGTTCTCAGATGATATTACAATACCGTTTTCCTTGTCGTAAAAAACATTTTCTAAAACCGTTAAGTCTCCCTTTACAATATCTACACCGTCAACTTTTTCAACCGATACTATATTGGCAAATTGATTTGCTGGTGAATCTACAAGGCTTAACTCTATTAGGTCGTAGTCTTTAATAATTCTAATTTGTGAGTCTGACTTTTCGTCAAATCCGTCATCCCACTTGTTCATACGTCCACCAATAGAAAAACCTGTTAGTGTTCCGTCTAGAACTTTTTCCCAAGTATCTTGTGCACCCTTTGAGACATAGGCTGACACAAAAACACCTCTATAAAATTTCTTTGATTCTGGATCAAAATACTTATCTTCTTTAAAGTTTACCATCTTGCCTACTGCTAATGGCTGATGCATTTCTCTAATGTTCCCACGAAACTTTGCAAAAGCGTTCATAGATGCTTCTGCTGTTACGATATCCATCTGCTTGTCTAGGTTATCTAATGATGCAAAACCTGAGACGATACGTCGCTCTTTGTCGACCTTACTAAAAGGCATTGATAGACGAAGATTTTCCCCATCTGAATTCCAATGGGCTTTAGATACATTGCTCACCACTATATTATACCCTCCATTTTATACAAGTATCACATTCTGGACATATCGGACATTAGGTAGTTTTTCTTCCTTCGCCCTTTGGATTTCGTCCAGCGACGGTAGAGGAACTATCAGAGTTGTTGTTTGTTCTTTCTGAATCCCTGGCTCTTGTCGTATTTGCTTCTGCTGCTGCCTCTGGCTTAAGTTGTAGGACTTCGTCCCCACCTTCTCGCTGTGGCATATCAAGAGCAACTCGTGCTTCGTTAGGAGTCATGATTTGATTCTTTACATACCTCTCAAGGATTTGAGATTGTGCAATTTCATCAGTAAGAGTTAGTTCATTAAATACAAACTCAACAATGTCAGTCTTCTCACGAATAATCTTGTTGATCATTTTTTCAAGTTGTCTTTGGGCAGGTCTTGCAACCTGCTCTTTGAAGGTGCGATCCTGTGCAAGTGCTGCTGCAATAGATCCAGAATCGCCCCCACCTAATTTAGAAAGTGGAACTTGGTGTGCTACCAAGATGTCATCACGGTTTTGTTTACGATACTCTTTAAATGAGCCATCCTGTATACCGTCTTCGATAGGTTCCATCTTAAATTCAACCTTGTTGTTTTCGCTATCACCTGGAAGTGGAATATATAGCGTTCTGTGTGACTGCCCTCTGAGATTTGTCTGCAAGAATCGGAACATCTTATCTTCTGCATCTCCAGAAAGTTTTGCACCCTTTAACGTTACAACATAACGTGGCACTGCCTTGTTTGCGAAGTAATCAATATTGTATTGTGAAGCAAGTGAGTCTCCGTGTAAGGAGTTTATTGCTGACATAATGTCTGGCACTCCGTAGAAAGTGTTGAGAGGTGAGTATTGCTTAAAGTGAATAATTTCGTTTGGTCTAGAGTCTGTTGTTAGTGGGTTTGGATTTTTTGCTCCAAAGTTACGGAAGTAAACAATCTTGTTTCCAATAATCTGGACATAGCCATCCTTAATTCTACGAACTCTCATTGTGGTTGCTGGTATATGTCCAACGTATCCAATCTCTCCACGAGTTGTTCTTCCAATTTCTAGATAGCCATTTCCAGTTGACTGAAGATCGGTATAAACCTTTTCCATGGTTGCTGTAAAAGAGTCGTCGTCATTAAGTGACTCTAGCCATTCTCTTGCTTCAATCTTTGTTCTTTCAATTCTTTTTCTTGCCTTCTGTGTAGCACTATTATCCTCTGAAGCCTCTAGGCGAAGCATTGTTCTTTGAGAAACATGAAACTCGTATCCAAGCCCAACAATGTTTTCTACCTTTGCATCAATGGCTGCATGGTTTGCAAAAGAGGTGTCGTAATAGTTTGCTAATTCATAAAGGTTCCATGGTGGTGTAATAACATCAAACATTCCGTAGCCGTTTACATATACTAGGCCTGGGTTTATCTCTTTTGACTGTGCTCCATCAATACCGCTTTTTCCAGCCAGCGCTGCGGTTGTATATTGTGGGGTTGGCTCAACCATCTTTGTTGAAGACCTGCTTATACGTCTTTTAAAGTTTGAGTCTAGACCGTCTAGAGTTTTTAGTGTTTCCCAATTACCCTTAAAAGGATCTGAGTTTAAAAATGGATCGTCCTTACTAATTGCACGATCAATGCTTGCTCCAATAACAATTTCGTTATCTTCCATAATTACTCCTCGTCTCCATACAATGCTATTGTATCTTTTGCTGCTTGAACTGCTCCAAGATCATTTAGATTAGGAAGCAAACCAGACTTCATTCTGTCTACCTGCTCGCTATACTCTTCTTCAGATACACGAGATGAGCCAGCAATAAATTCTACAGTTCCATTTCCTGGATCTCCATAGTGTATTGCTGCTTGTTTTAATTCTGCAATTTTTGCAATGTCCCCTCGCATAGAAGGAATATTTAAAACAGAGCCGTGTCCGTCTGAAAAATATCTTCCGTTGGCTTTTTTATAAATGTATAGACCCCAGTCATAGTCTTTTTCAATGACTCTGCGTCTAACATTTTTGACAATTGGCTGACCAGTTTTTGGGTCTATTAATGAATCCATATCCACAAGTATACCATATTAAACTGGATCAACCGTAAACTTGTTCCAGGATATGTCATTATACAAAGAGTATGCATAATCTCCAACTGTCAATGGAAAGTTGTCTCCTACAATTAACTTGTTTGTTCCAGTATAACTCTTATATACCTCTGACGGATTTACTCCATAATAACTAGTCTCCGCTAAAACCAGAACTTTGTTCCAGTTAAATGACCCAGTATTCCAGAACTCCCAGTCTAAGCCAAGGCCAGACAAAACCTTTACTCTAAACCATGGCCTTTCTGATATGTTCTGGACTTCTTGAAGGTTTGTTGACTGGTAGTAAGAAATGCTATTAAATAGTAGTGGTCCAGTTAATCTTATTGCCCCTTCAAAAAATGAAAAGTCAAGACTGTCTGCAAAATTAATACCTAAGAATCCCCACTCTTGAAGGGTTAGCACTGGCTCTTTTACAATTTTTCCATTCCAATAAAACCCAATTCCGTCCTGAACTAAGCCAGTTTTTGCATCAATTGCATATATTTTTGCTCTTCTTCCACTTGGGTCATTTGCAACCATATAGAACTTTAGGTAAGACCCTTTGCTTTCTACCTCAAATATTTGAGTTGGTGCGTATGGGAAGTAGTCTCCATCAAATCTAACAGCCATTTGCATTGCAATTACTTTAAAGTTGCTTGCTCTGCTCGTGTTCATTGGAATAGATAAGCCACGATTAACAAGGGGATCGTACTGTCCTTTTATTTGAACTCCACTTGTTTTTGTAAGGTACAAATATGGAGATGATCCAGTATATATTGAAAATGGATTATTCTTTTTAAAGTTATAGTAAATCCCAGTTTTAGTATATGGGTATATAGGTGTTCCAAACCTAGTTCCTATTGGGCTTGCATCCGACTCATTTAATGCTTGAGATGCATAAGAAAGTTTTTTAATATTAACATTATGCGTTGAGGAATTTTTAACATTTATGTCGATATGGGTTACAATAGAAAGATCATTAAAATCTACACCTACTGGTGGATAAATTATCATGTTGTCAACAACCTCATATTTTGTTGTCATCCAGTCTAAGCCAGGAACCAATATTCCATTTCTGGAAGGCCTTTCTGTTTTTGTAAAATAAAATGGTGTTTGATTTGCACCTAATTCTGTGTATTGAAATGTGACATAAGTTTTTACAATTGCCCCGTCTGTGTCATACCTATAGTCTTTGGCTATTTTGTTTTTTAGGTCTTCATAATCGTTATACCCAGTAAACAAATAGTTATCAAGTGATTCGTAAGTTCTTTGAAATGGCAGACCATACTCATTGGCAAGTTCTGCATATGTCCAGTCAACTGGTTCAGTCTCTATTGCAATTGTTTTTGATGGTATTGGATAGTCTATGTTAAACTGTATAAAGTCAAGGTCAAAATACTGATCCCCTCTTTTATCTAAAACTGATTCAGCAAAATATGTTAAAGGAATTTGATCTTCCCAATATGCGTTTGCAGACACTGTTAGACTGTATGTATCAAAAATTTGATCTGGAACAAGAGTGTAACTTGCCACATGATCCATAAGAAAATCTTCATCAGATATAAAGACATTGCCACCAGATATAGCGCCATTTGCCGTATCTGTTGTTCCTCCATATGGTGGCATAGATGTTGTGTCTATTCCACCATCTATATTTATTAATTGATTGTTTTGATATACAGCAAATAGATCTTCGTTCCAAACTGGAACACCTATCTCATTAAACAATGACCTAATTTTTTGAAAGTTGTATTTTGTGCAAAATCCGATCTTGTATATTTTTCCAGTGAATGTAGAAGTTTCGTCTTTTTTACCGCCTACATACAATCTTAAATCTGATAAAGATCCGAAAAAGTCTGACGCTGGATTTCCAAACCTAGAAACAAACACTGGAATATTTAGTCCAATATCAACTAATTCTCCAGGCTCTGCGATAGTTGGAGAGTATATCGTTTCTAAAACTCCGTCATAATTTATAGAGTATGATATTTGATTGTTGATTAATTCTATTGCAAAATAACTATTAGTGTTTTCTTTTTCAATTCTAAAAAGTGTCTGAGTAGTAGGAGATGACTCTGGTAATCTCATGCAGCCATAAAATGCAGATATTGGAGTTTTTAAAAAATCAAAGTTTTCAAAAAACAAATATCCAGAAACAGAATTCCAGGTTGAGTTGGGTCTAAAAGAAAAAAAGTTTTCCGTATCCGATGATTGTGCTACCTTACAATCTAACAACAACTCTTCTTGTGTTTTTGATGATAAAAATATTTCTGGAAGAGGTCCAGATGGTACAGATAAAGATTTATTAACAATTGATGTGTTATCGTTAAACGCTTGTTGCCAAGACCCAACTTTTGGGTAAGAATAATTGGCAGTATAATCTGCAAAAGCATAATCAATAAATACTGAAGTTCCGCTATATGATGTATTAATGTTTTCTGGTATTTCTACGCCCTGACCAAAAACAAATCTTCTTTTTGCCATAGCGGTTGCAACTACATACGGGTAAATTCCAACGCAATCAATCTCTATTGGATAAACATCTTCGTGTGCATAAAATCCTATCCAATCCTGACTTTTTTGATTTTCATTTAACATTTCTGGAAAAGAAATAGTTTCTCTGTCATAATCTAAAGATATAACTTCTTGCCCATTAATGACAAGAGATGCAACATCTTTTCCAATTCTTAAGTGAACTAGCATTGGCCTTGTCCACTCTCCAACATAGTAAGTTCTATACTCACTACCAACCTTAAGTCCTATTGAAGGCCCATCAACATATATTCCGTCATCTGAAGATATTGGTCCTATAATTCTTTTTGTTTGATTTGTGTAAGAGTTTATCCTTAACCAAGTTTCAAGAGTATACTCTTTAAATTTTCCAGATTCATTCAAAAGTCCTACTCCAGGAATTATAAGGGATGGATCTGATCCATTTGGATACAATGCTGTTAGGCTGGATGCTCCATAAACCATCGGAATGCTTAAATTTTTTGCTTTAAGCATATTGTCAGAAGCCAAATAGTAGGCATCGAGTTCTTGTAATCCATAACATTTTGCAACAAGGCCTTTTTGTGGAGCAAGTGCAATTGTTGAAGGAATATCAATTTTTGTGACTCCAAGAGAAGTTGAAGAAAACTCTTCTGACCACTGACCAAAACTTATTCCGTTTACTAAGAATGCGTCACCTATTTCCGAGCCTCCAACAAAGTTAATTTTGAATACTAGTTGTATTGTTGAGTCGTCTGGAGGTGTATCAAATGTTTCTGATATAAAAACCCAACTATTATTTATAACGGTGTCATAATTTTTTAAATGTCTAACAATCTGTCCACTGGTAGTATCTTCATATTGATAGCCAATTTCAAAACCAGAAATGTAAGAACTTTCAGAATAAAAATAACCTCCGATAGAAAATGTTTTTAGGTATGTATTTAAATCTCTCAAGTCCATAATTTCATTGCTTATTGCAACAATAGATGCTGTCTCATCACTAGTTGGAGTTGCTGTAATTTTACCTACATAACTATTTATAAATGGTTGGCCTATTGAGTCCGAATACTCTTGATGGGTACCGCCAGTAATCGTCCAGTTAGAGAGGTTTCTTTGTTGCTCAGAAATTAAAGAAATATAGTCTGCATTATCATCAAGAGCCCAAAGACCAGTTGGGTGTTCTGCGAACACTTTCTCTGCGTATAGGTTTGATGGAGTAGACATTATGAGTCTATTTTACCACAGAAGACTACTTATTTATTTTAATTTCACAGTAGTCAGTTGTGCAATATGCTTCTCCTTGAGCCTCAAGATTATCTACTCCGTCGTAGATTGCCCCAAAGTCAATGTGCTTTAATTTGCCAATATACGACTCATACTGCTCTTCAGTGATCTGAGTATATGGCTGCTGTGGATAAACAGTATTTCCCATTGGAAGGAATGACACTGCCTTCAATTGTCCCTCGTACATATGTAGTGCTGGAACAACATGCTTTGACTCTGTTTCCTTATCAAATGAAAGTGTTACTGAAACACCATTGTCAGACCAATACTTTTGGGCAGTTGCAGCAAGTGCAATCTTTTCAAATAATGTAACATCCTTTTCAGATCTTGGATGCCCTGACTTGATTGGGAAGTATACAACTGATGTGTTTGCTGATACTACGTCATCTTCGATTGTATACCCTGCTGCTTTGAACAGATGCATCATTGGATCCGTGTTTCCAAATCGAACTGCACGAAGGAAGAAGTTTCCTCCAGGTCCCCAGTGAACTCCAGGAGTTGCACCAGAAAGAATTGAAACTGATCCTGATGGCTTTACTGTTGTTACACGAATTGACTCACGAACACATAGCCATTCAGAGTACTGGTGATCGTAGTGACGAATCTTGTTATATCCTTCATCCATCCACTCACGAACTGCTGGCAAGCCTTTCTGATCTGCAAATGATGCAATACCAGTGAGTGATGTACCAATACGACGATTGCGTTGCATGATACCGTTTGTTTGTGGCCAGTGTGTTGGAACAAGTGTTACAGTCTTTCCATAAAGATATGCAAACTTCAGGGTACGCAGGAAGTCCTCCTTGGATTCATGACGATTCAAGTGCACTTCTACAAGTGTGCATAATTCGTATGACTCCAATGGCTGCTCCGCACATGGGTTAAATCCCATCACACGATAATCCTTACCGTCTGGCGCATCCTTTAGTCGTCCATAATTACGAGCAACATCAAGCCAGATAAAGCCTGGTTCTCCGTTTTCTGTAATTAAATCTACATAATCTTCGTACTTTGTTCCAACCTCTGCTGAAATAGAGTTGTTAGACATCCACGCCCACCCTGGATTTTCTGGATCAAATGAGTTTCGCTCTGGAAATGACTCAGAGTTCTTTAAATTCATAAACACATCGTCTCCCGCACTACCCAAAGCAAGGGTTGCTGAGCGTCTTACGTTACCTGATACCACGCAGGTACCAATGAGATTTACAAGGTCTACGATAGCACGAGAGTCTAGGCTTTCTCCAGCCCTGGAGCCTATTACACGGTCTATCTGATTGTGCAACTTGATAAGAGGTGCAGGACCTGATGCAACGCCTCCAAAGCCCTTTATAGGGGCTCCTAGGGGCCTAATTAGGTCATAGTTAAACTTCTGTATGTTCTGGTTTGGTCTGAGATATGAATTAATCAAAACTCTGACCGATTCTACCCATCCCTCACGAGTATCAGGAATCTCAAAAACTTGCTCTGGCTCTGTTGGAGAGTAAATAGAGAAATTCTTATCCTGTCCAACTGTGTCAAACCCTACACCAATGCCAAGCATAAGGGCATCCATAACCCAAGCAAATAGTGCTCCTGGATCATTCTTGTCAAGATCTTTTGTTGAAACCATTGCACAGTTTTGCAAGGCTGCTGAGTTCTTCTTCTCCATAGTCATAGGAGTTCCAAATGCCCACATACCACGACCTGGCGGTGTCCATTTTAAATTAAACATTCTGTCATATGCTTCTTGTGCTGACTTCTGAGCCTTGTAGTCATTCCAAGGCAAACGGTTTTCTTTAGCATGATTTTTTTGAACTGAATACATACCCTCGATTACACGACGGCAAACCTCGTGCCATCTTTCTTTAGTTCCATCTTCCTTCATTCTAGAGTAAGTACGAATAAAAGTAATTTCTCCAAGTGAATTTTCTGCTGCATCTTTAAATCCAAATGGACTTTCAACTTTTGTATACTTTTCTACAAAGTCTTCTGGAAGTCTAAAACTAAAAAAATCTGACATAATATGTATCGTCCTTTCAAAAACGGAATAAGTGTTAATTATAGCAGAGTTTTGCAAAAAGTAAAACTCTCCCCTAAATAACAGGTTGAGAGTTAAAAATTATTTACCACTAAGTATATGATTTATCTCTATATGGTTTATGTTAACATGTTTAGGTAGACTTGCTACCCATCTTATAGACTCAGCCATATCTTCAGCAGTTATAGCAATGTCTCTTTTTTCTTCTTGTGTATCAATTGTTCCTGGGCAAATTTCAGTAACTTTAATTCCATACTCTGGAAACTCTAGCCTCATTGTATCAACAAGTGCCATCATTCCTCTTTTAGCATTTGTATAGTTTCCTCCTGACCTGTAAGGAAACTTTCCTCCAAGAGAACTGATGAATATAATAGTGGCAGACTCTGATTTTTTCATACAAGAAACAAACAGTTGAGACAAATACATTGGCCCAGACACATTTATGTCGTACGCTCTTCTAAAGTTATCCATTGTTTCATTTATAATGCTAGTTGGCCCAGAGCCTCCTCCTGCATTGTTTACCAAAAGATCTAGGGTTATATCTTTATACTTGTCATAAAACTTCTTTATTTCGTTAGCATTTGTAATGTCCATCTGATAAACTTCTACGCTATCTCCAACGAGTCCTGAAACTTTTGACAAGTCTCTTGATACAGCAATAACTTTATATCCACTTTCAGATAAAAGTTTTACAGTTGCATAGCCAACACCTTTACTTGCCCCTGTAACAATTGCCGTTTTCACTACATAGACCTATGAAATTCCATATTGTTGTGAATCCAGTGAGATGGAACCATATACTTAAACTTACTCTTTACCAAATGTGCTGTGTGATAGTATGGAGCAGAAGATGGAAAAATAATAATGCTTCCTGCTTTTGGCTTAATCCCAAAATCAATTATTTTGCTGTTTAGTTCATCTTCATAGTCTTCGTTAGGTTTTATCTCTGTGTCATTGTTTTCATAATCTTTTAAACTAAAAGATATTTCTCCGCCCTTAAAATCATCATTTAGATACATAACTAAAGAGTATCTTAGTGTTTTATCACCATCAAGTTGATCAAAGTGGGGACCCATATAGGTTCCAGTATAATATTTTTTTATGTTAAAGGTTGGGAAAAGATTTGGCTCTTCATAGTCGCCAATAGATTCTGCATAGTCTTTAGAGACAGCATAAAACGAGTCCATTATATTGTTGTAAATAAAAAGCATTTTATCTTTATATAAATCATCAAGAGTATTGATAAAATCTACGTTAAATGACATTGTGTCTCCGTATACATGATCTTTGTCATTTGATGCTGTCCAAGTCTCCCACATTTTTTTGCCATCATTTGTGTATACATCTTCTAACTCAGACAAAGAACTCATTACTTCATTAAAATTTTTTACAGCATCTTCGTAATAATATACCTTATCGTGCAGTATGGTTTTAATCATTAGTGAATCCAATGCTGCGGAACCATTATTTTTTCGCCACTCTTAACTAGGTGAGCAGTGTGGTGGTATGGTGGGGATGGTGGAAATACAATGATGCTTCCAGCCTTTGGCTTAATGGCAAAACTAAAACTTTTATTTTTTTCTGCTTCTGTAAAATCTGGCTCTGGGCTTGAGTTCTGTAAAACACCATCTGGAGAAGCAATAGTAAAAGATAGTTCTCCACCTTCGTAATCGTCATTTAAATACATAACAAAAGATACTTTTAATCTTCCATCTCCTTCTTGCTGATCAAAGTGTGCCCCCATAAATGTTCCTGGTTGATATTTTTTAATTGGATATTGAGGAAACAGTTTTGGCTCATCTGTAATACCTTGCGCTTTAGCATAGTCTCTTGCTACATCGTCAAAGGCTTTTTGCAATGTTTCATATATGTATTTATTTTTTTCATCGGCATCTGGAGTTAATGCAATAGTCTTATCTGTTCCGTAGACATAGTGCTGACCGCTACAGGTTAGCCATTCTCCCCAAGGATCCTTGTTGTCATTTTCAATTGCATCAACAAGTTTCTTTGGGTCTTCAATTACATTTGTGTAATAGTAAACCTTTTCCTCAAGTATTTCTCTGTCCATTTTGTGTCTCCTTAGTATTTATTTTTCTCATAAAAACCTGTTACCTTCATAAATCCTACAGTAACATATCTTATGGGCCCTTCTCCTACAAATCTTACTCCGTGCTCATACTCTTCATTGCCTGGGAAAATAAGTAATGTTCCTGGATTTGGTCTCATATCTGAATTTTCTTTATTTTTAAAAAACAAAGTTCCGTCCTTGTAATCATCATTAATGTATAGTATAGCAGCATATCTAATTGATGGATCTGTGTGTTGGTCTGTATGAGACTTTAGTTCAACCCCAGCCTGCATTCTCTGCAGCGTTCCAAAGCCAGCAAGTTCTAACGATGGATCTGCCAACTCTAGAAGTTTTCCTAATCTGCCCTGCAGAGTTATGCTTATAGGCTCACTTGTAATGTTTAAATTTTTGTCTGCCCAGCCCTGAGTAATTTCAAACTTTCCTTCGGCAACTAAGTTATCAACATCGTCTCTTCCAAACTTTTCCATACAAAACCTAGCAAGATTTTTTGTATACTCTATCATCCAGTCTTCTTCTGGAGTAATTTCAATTATTTTCAATATGGTCTCAAGTTCTTCTTTTGTTATAAAATCTTCTATAAACAAAACATGCTCATGGAAAACCTCAGTTTTATAACCAGCATTATCAAACTCTTTTTTTAAAAAAACTTCCATTTATAATTCCTCAGCCTTATATTTATTTCCATCAGCATCAAGTTTCCACCCTTGTTTTAATAGTTCTTGCCATTCTGCTCTTTCAATTTCTTGCTTGGCTCTAGTCTCTTTCATTTCTGCTGCCCAAGCATCCCTTAATTCTTGTGGGTATGCATCTTCTTCACGATCATCCCAGAATGAGCCAATGGTATATCTAACTCCTTTTGTTATTAACGTTACTTCGTGCATATTATTAAATCCCCCGTCAAATGCAGCAAGCATTCCAACTTTGGGCTGTAGACTTATGTCTTGATCTGGGAACTGCAACATTCCACCTTCAAAATCATCGTTCAAATATAAAAATGCCGCATACCTGCTTCTTGTAAAAGCACCAGAGTGGCCATGCTCATCGGTGTTGTCAGAATGCTTTCTTGCGTATGCTCCTGGCTCCCACTTTTGTGTGTGGTATCCAATTTGAGAAATTATTTTTGGATCAAGATCGTGAACACTTGCAACAGCATTTATAATTCCTTGCTTTATTTGTGAAAATACATCGCTTGGCAATCCTTCATTTTCTACATGCTCATCATTGTCTTGTGGCAGTACTGAAGAATAAGACTCATAGAAAGATATGGGCATCCAAGTAATCAACCCAAGTTCTGCATGTTTATCTAAAACCTTTACAAGTTTTGCAGCAGTATCTGCATCAATAAAGTTTTCATAAACAACTATATCTTTAGTTATTCTATTTTTGTTTTCTAGATTCATTTTATCCTTCTTTCTTTTTCGGCACTCCACTTATTTGGATTTGCAATTCTAAAACTTTCCAAAATTCCTGGCTGCATTTCTTCCCATTTTTCTTTGCCATATTTTTCTTCATTTTCAAACCAATCAGGACTTCCCAAAGAATATTTCATCCAATACATTCTTGCTAAGTATTTTGATTTTTTATATGAAGGCATGACTCCATGAAGATATATAGAATTTTCAGACATCAAAAGTTCTGGATGACCAGAAGGAAAAACAACAATATCTCCAGCCTCTGGCTTATACATATATGCTTCTCCATTTGCTATGAAATCAATTTCTCCACCTTCGTAGTCATCATTAAAATATGTTAAAGCAGTAATTGCAAATTTATGTCCTGGGCTTATAATTGGCTCTCGTATATAGTCTGTATGATATGTCATTGCTATATCATCCTCAACATTTTCATGATATCTTGCTATTGATGGACCGCTAGTTTGCCACTCTTTTACATAATTCCCGCTTTTATCTTTAATATTTGGAACAATTTTATTTTTATCAAAATCAACATTGTTTTTTAAAGCATAGTCTTTTGTTACTCTATAAAAATTATCAAACATTTCTAAAAGAATATCTTTGTGTGTCTTTTCTTTTTCTGTTTTTGTTTCTATTTTTTCTATTTCTTCAGGTGGCAACATATTTTCAAAATTTTTAAAAGTTGGAGAAATATACTCACCAAAGTGTGACCACTTTGTCCAAGGACTTAAAAGTCCATCTACTCCGTCAGATTCTTTTAGAGTCTTATATACTAGGTCAATGTCTTTATAAAGATTTTTATACACAAAGATTTTTGGATATATTTCGATTGGATTAAGAGTTTCTGACACCATTGCTATCACGGCTTCCTGTCTCCAGTGTGTTCTGTAATCTCCCAGAAGAATGGACAGGTATATCTAATACCACTTTTAATTTCTGTTACTCCGTGGATATAGTTTTTATCCCCTGGGAAAAAATATGCTGCACCTTTCTTTGGTTTAAACTGAACCCCTTGCAGTGGGAAGTATAACTCTCCACCTTCATAGTCTTCGTTTAAATAAAAAAGACTGGAAAGATCGTAGTTTGGAAAGTCATTTGGAAGTCCTGCGTCTGGGCCTTCGTGCAGTTCTTTATCTGCATGTGGTCTTTGAAGTTGCCCTGGAAGCCATCTAACAATAGTTGTGCCAGTAGGGATAACCTTTACTTTGTAAAAGTCCTCAACGATTGGCTTTAGTCTTTCAAACAGCCCTGCAATAACAGGAGCAATTGCTGGATCGTTTTTATCTAATGTAGGACTAGTAGCAACTCTGTCTTTCCAATAACTTGCTTCATATACAACAGTTCCATTTTCATTAACATGGCTTTCGGTAACATCCCAAATTGTTAATGACTTTGCAGCCTTTTCTAGAAACTCTATTTCTTGTTCTGTCATAAAGTTTTCTAACTCTACAATCATATCTTTACTATTGCCAAACCAGCCAGAAGGTGTAATTGATGGCTTTCTTTGAACTACTTTATATTCTTCCATACTCATATTATATCACCGCTTATGCCGTCTTCTACATAAAGTTTTAAAGTTTTTACTTCATGACGACCTATGCTTTCTTCTTTTTCATTAACAGCATCTCTATACCAGTCAGTCCATTTCCCGCTAGAATTAATGACTTGTGCTGCGTTTCCATATTCAATATTAGCATTTTGTCTTAAACCATTATCATCTCTGTACTCTACAATTTTTATTGTGCTATTATTTAAATTAGTTAAAGATATAGGAATTATGGTTGCTATTGGAGTACCTGCTTTTATTACTACTCGCTCATTTGCCTTTTTTGCTTTAATGGCTAGTGGCAGAGGATTATCGTAGAATGATGTGCTAATTAAATTGGACATTGTTTCAAAATCTTCATTAAAATAATTAACTGGATTGATAGTAAGAATGCTTACGTCTTCGTCAGTTCTAAAAACCAATCCAGTATTTAAACTAATTGAAGACTGTCCTCTTCCAGCATATGAACCTTCTGGACTAAATATCTGAATATGTTTATCTGTTTGATCATTTATTCCGTCCCAAATAAACTCAATATCTTCTGAACAGGAAAGGCTCCACCCAACAACATTTGCTTGTGTTACTGGAAAGCATCTATATGCATGGTTCTCTGATGTAGCATCCATCCAATCTCTTTTAATAGACATTGGAGAAATTACAAAAGGTTTGCCTGCCATTTTTTCTACAGATATATTAAACACTATTCATTTTCCCATTTTGGATCATACATATCTGGAGTGTGAAATTTTCTGCTATAGTCTAACATAGTTACAATTGAATACTTTGTTCCAGAATGAACTGGCATAGCCTGATGAGGATACATAAAGTTAGATGGAAATATATAAAGGTCTCCAGCCTTTGGCTTAATGTTTAAACCTTGTAACCTAAAGAATAACTCTCCACCTTCATAATCATCGTTAACATATGCAACCAAGGACACTGTACAGTTATATGAGTATCCATGATCGTGATGCTCCATAAAGTGTTGACCTGGTCCATACTTAATAAAGTTGAATGCTTCCCAATATCTAAGTGGCATAATATTAAAGTCTTTACGATAGTCTTCAACTGCTGCAAACTGTGCATCATATACATCTTGCCAAAGTTCTTGAAGTTTTATTGACTCTTCACTTTTGTCTTGTTCCATATCAGTTTTCTTAAATTTAAAGTCTACACAGTCTCTATAATCAGGCATAAGTTGCTGATATCCAACATATGCTGGCATCCAGTGATATCTTTTGCCTTCAGGAGATAACTCTCCATATCCAGCGACTGATCCTAAAGTTTCTTCAAGTCGATTTATTACATCAAACTCTTTTTTAATTACTCCTCTATAACAGATAATTCCGTTACCAAGGTCTTCTTTTTCTGTCCATGATTGCATTTGTATCTCCTATTTATACTCTCTGCGTGACCAAACTTTTTTAATGTAAATTCCACCATCAGGCTGACGATAGAACTTTGCGTTATCTACCATTTTACCATATATAGAAGACTGGTCTAAGATCTCTATACTGTGGTCCCAGTTCTCTCTTTTAAAAGGAAGGATTTGTAAGTATGGTGTCCCTGCTGGGATTGTTCCTTCCCATCCCTCCGCAATAAAAAATGGAAAACTGCCAAGAAGATGAACTTTATCTGAGTCAACAATACCAGTGGTGTTTAAAAATGGAAGATCAAATCTATTCATTGGGGTCATAAACAATGCACTATATCCCTCTGGCAACTCTAAACCCCACGGAGAACTCCAAGCAAAATGATGCTGATAAAATCCTTTAGGGTGTTCAAACTGTGGCATTGGTGGTCTTTGAGTGCAAAAGTCTTTATACTTGGGATCATCTATTGTGACATTAATTATCCCCTGAGAATTTTTAGCAAAGACTAGATCGCAAGGAGTTTTAAATACATATCCCGTTGCGAATGCATCCATAATGGCAGGACATGCCTTCCATGTTGGAATCTTCCCATAATCGTCTGTGGTTCCTTCTTTTGGAAATGGACAAACCTCTTTTGGTGCTTTCCAATATTCTCCACTTGGCATTTTTGCAAATCTGTCTGCATCTTTGTACCAATCTGGGATTTCTTTTTGTGTAGGAACAGGAACAGAGATATCTTCTTTATTTATCCAAGGCCTGAAGGATGTAAACTTTGCAATTAGAGACACTACTTGTGTCCTAGTTCATTAATGTCTGTCATTACGACAACACAATATTTAGTTCCTTCTTTCATCGGCAAAGACGCATGCTCATAAATATAGTTTGATGGGCAAAGAACAATGTCTCCTATTTTTGGAGTATGAGTGTAATTATCCATTCTTGGGAACCTGATTTCTCCACCCTCATAGTCTTCGTTTATATAAATAACAGCAGAGACCGTGCAGTTATACATAGGGCCATGGTCTGCATGAATATTGAAGTGTGTTCCTTCTCCTTCATACTTAACAAAGTTAAATGCTTCGTAGTATACTACATTTATTCCCCAATACCGTGCATAATCATCAACACAAAACTTTAATTTTTGATATATCTCTTCATGCAAGTCAATTAATTCAGCATTATGTTCATCTCTTGGGCCCAGGTTTTCTTGTTTAAATCTAAAATCTACAGCATCTCTAGCCTTTTTAATTGGAACATCTGAATTAGTTACTTTTGCCTCTGACCATTTGTATTTTCCATTACCGCCTAAATTTGATTCAAGAATTTTAATATATCTTTCAGAATCTTCTTTTGAAAATACATTCCTATAAAGATTAATTCCTAATGCGGGGTTTTCAACTAAGATATTGTTTCCAATAGTTTTTGATGGATATCTATTTAGGGACGTCTCTGATCTATCTTTAGTAAACCAAGGCGTTTCATTTTCATCATAAATTGTCATATTGTTCCTTTGTTTTGGCTATGACTATAGTATATCACAAAAATCCTAGTAATATTTTATTAGATTACGGATATTTCTCTAGTTGTTTTATTATATGAAACTGTCGATCCTCTAATTGCAAAAGAGCACTTTACAAGAAAAACTTCACCAGAAAATGCTGCATCATAAAGTGATGCTTTTTCAGTACCAGTTTCTGTGCTCATTCTGTAAATTATTTTATTATCACATAAAAATGCATATTGTCTAGTTGCATCTTTTTCTTCTTGTGATAGTGCAAAAAACCCTGAATTTGCAGTTCCATCAAAAGATGTTCCATTCCAGGTAGCACCTTTAGTTGCTGTTGCTTTGTGGTCAGATATGTTCATACCAATTATAGGAAGACCTTTGTCCCACTCAGACTCAAGAGATACTCTTAGTTCTTCGTCAGTTTGAACTATCGAAAGTACCTCGTAAGTATCTGCAGTATCTTTAACAATTATTGCGTACATAGTTTAGATCTCCTTTTATTATAGTATAGCATATTTATTAACACCCACAACTTGTGCAGCATGATGGACATGCTTGCCAGCAATAATTTCTAACGCATCCACTACAACTGGTAGCAAATGTTGGTGGGAAGAACGGACCGAATTGTGGTGGGAAGAACGGTGGGAAGAATGGGAAGAATGGGAAGAATGGTGGGAAGAATGGGAAGAACGGGAAGAATGGGAAAAACGGTGGGAAGAATGGGAAGAATGGAGGGAAAAATGGTGGGAAGAATGGGAAGAATGGGAAGAATGGTGGGAAGAATGGGAAGAACGGGAAGAATGGGAAGAACGGTGGGAAGAATGGGAAGAATGGTGGGAAAAACGGTGGGAAGAATGGGAAGAATGGAGGGAAAAATGGTGGGAAGAATGGGAAGAATGGTGGGAAGAACGGAGGGAAAAATGGCGGGGTAGTGGTAACAGAATTAGATGCAGGAGAAACTCCAGAGTTTCCATTTGCATTTGTTGCATAAACAGTATAAGTTTGTGAAGTGCTTCCTTCTTGAACTACAGTTGTAGAAGTTGCATTAAGTGTGTTACCTTTTCCATCTGTAGATGCCCAAGTATAAGAAGTAATTGCAGAACCACCATTGTTTGGTGCGGTCCAAGATACTGTGTCTAAATCTACTCCAGTTGTTGCAGTTGGAGCAGATGGAGTTGCTGGAACAGTTGTTATTGTTGGAGCATTAGACGCATCAGAAGCAGCAGAAGTTCCTGCTGCGTTACTTGCTGTTACTGTAAATGTTGGCGTTGAACTGGAGGTTAAACCAGTTACAGTTATCGGAGAAGATGACCCAGTTGCTGTCTGACCTGTGCTTGCTGTTACTGTAAATGATGTGGCAGCAGGAGAAAGTGCGGGTAAAGAAAATGTAACAACTGCTGCGCCATTATTAAATGCACGGCCTGTTCCTACGTTTGTTGCAGTACCAATAATTGGCTTTAATGGCTCCAAAAAGTCATTTGACGCTTGGGACTTTCTACCTGATTTCTTACCTGCTGCCATTTGTATCTCCTAGTTTCTTATTGAATTTTGTATTACGCTGTCAAGTCGCCGTAGACAACCCATGTGTTTTCTGCTCTCTTGAAAAGAGTTGCAGATGACCATTGAGTTCTCAACTTGAGACCTGGTGTTGCATTTACAGTTACTCCTGCTGCTCCAGCAATTGTTACCTGACCTGTTCCAGTCTGTAGAATATCGAATGATGTTCCTACTGGGTAGGCAATTGATGAGTTTAGCGGAATTGTTAATGTAAGTGCTGAAGATGATCCCATTTCGATTAGATCATCTCTGTGGTCTAATGTTGATAGGGTATAAGATGCTGACTTTTGTGTAATTGGTGTATATGAGTCTACCTTTGCTGCAAGTGATGTTGTAATTGTTGAAGCAAAGTTAGCATCATCACCAAGGGCTGCAGCAAGTTCGTTAAGTGTGTTAAGTGCGTTTGGTGCACCATCAATAACTGCTGTTACTTCTGCAATTGCTTCAGATTTTGCTGTAGCGATTGCTGTGACTGTTGCTGTTGATACTGGCTTATCAGCATCTGAAGTATTGTCGACATTTCCAAGACCTAATGATGCTGCTGTAACTGCTGCAACATCTGCTGTGGTGGCCAAAAGAGATGTATCTACAATTCCATGTACATTTGTTGTGTCTGAGTTATGTGCTGACACTGCATCATCAGCATATGTCTTAGTTGCAATTGTTGAATCAACAGTGAACTGCTCTGCAACTCCGTCCCATGCAAGACCTGTACCTGCAAGTGTTGCCTGATCTACTTCTGCTCCTGAAACTGCGTCTGTAAGTTGTTGCTGTGTAACAAGGACTGTGGTATCAACAATTCCGTGGACATTTTCTGTCTCTGAGTTATGTCCTGTTAGATCTCCTGTAGTTGCTAGAAGAGAGGTGTCTACAATTCCGTGTACATCTGTTGTATCTGATTCGTGTGCAGATAGCGCACTTGCTGCTGCTGTTGTTGCTGTATTAACATCTCCTGTAGTTGCAAGAAGTGATGTATCGGCAATTCCGTGTACGCTAGTTGTAGCATCACTATGTGTAGTTGTTAATAGGTTTGCTGTATCAACAATTCCGTGGACATTTTCTGTCTCTGATGCGTGAGCAGATAGTGCTGATGCTGCTCCAGTAGTTGCTGTATTAACATCTCCTGTAGTCGCAAGAAGTGATGTATCAGCAATTCCGTGTACACCCATTGTATCTGTATTATGTGTTGTTATTGCTGTGCCTATCTCAGTTGTAACATCTGCTGACAAGGCTAAATGAGCAGTGTTGTTAATTCCATGAACACCAGTTGTGTCATTTGAGTGCTCAGACAAACTGGTAGTAATTGTAGTAATGAATGCTGGATCATCACCAAGTGATGCTGCTAGTTCATTAAGGGTATTTAGGAGATCTGGAGCACCATCAATAATTGCTGCTAGTTCTGCTGCATTGGCAAAATACTGTAATGCTGACCAGGCTGAAGAGCCGTTACCCATCTTAAATTTGTTTGTGTCGGTTTCAAAACCGATTTCACCTGCTGCTAATACTGGATTGGCAGCCGTCCATTGGGCTGCAGTACCTCTGCGCTGTTGCATTCTTGTTGCCATTTATATCTCCTTATGGGGTCTGCCCATGAACTAGTCTTATTATAACATCAATTTTTTAATTGAAATTATCTACTACACTACCGCCATCGAATACGACAGTCCATTCTGTTGTGTCTGGTCCGCCTGCATCCAATCCTATGCCCAGTGGGCTATTAAATGATCCACCTTCATAGAACTGGGATACTATGAAACCAGTTCCATCAATTGCGGTATCGTGAATGTGCTGTGGAAGATTGTTTGTATCATCAATAGTTGCCTGGGTATACCATGTACCATTGTAATAGAAGTTAACTCTATTCGTTAGAGTATCTAACCACTGTGTTCCGTTAGTTGGTGAAGAAGGAGCAGTTGAGCCAACAGCCATAGATCCTGTTAGGGAGTCTACATAAGCCTTAGTCGCTGCATGTGATGCAACAGTAGGAGTTCCTACTGTTACTGCACCTCCGAATGTACCGCCGTTAGTTACGACTAATCCATTTTTGACCTTGAAGTCTTTATCGACTGTTGCCATTTACTACTCCTTCTTCTAACTATTTATTTTTTATTACTTTAAAAGTGTTCCAACAACAGCGACTGTTGAGTCATTGTTGAGGGTTGCGACACGAAGACGAACATCGTTGCCAGAAACATCTGCTGAAACGGATCCAAGATCACCATTTGTTCCAACCATTGCGTATTCTGTAATAGCGACATTGTCTGATGTGTCAAGTGTTAGGATAACCTTTGAAACCTCTGTGTGAGATCCATTGGCAATCTTAACAAGGAACTCAGCAGAACGATAGTCTGCCTTAGCCCATAGAACTGCTGTGCTTGTGCTTGCAGTTGCGACAGTTGCCTGTGCTGCTACTTGCTTTGCTACTGAGGCAATCTCTACTGCAGGGAAATCTGGAGTTACTGCTTCAAGAGCAGTTACTGCACGAGCATCTGTGAAGTAAAGGTTTGTTGTACCTTCTACAAGGTCATCAGTATCAGAATCTGCTACACCGTTTTCTGCGGTGATGATAAGACCTGTAGTACTGTCACCTGTAATTGCGATATTTGTTAGTGATGCATTGAGAAGAAGATTTGCTGCTGAAGCCTTTGCACGAGCATCTGTGTGGTAAAGGTTTGCTCCTCCCTCTTCAATATCATCTGTGTCAAGACCATTTATTGCATTTGTTGTAAATGTCTCAGCATTAGTCTGTGCTGTTGAAGCAGAACCTGCTGCATCGTAGTTGATTGCAAGGCCGTCTGCGTAGTTTTCTGCTGCAAGTTGTGCTGCTGCTGCTGCACCATACATATCGTATGCTGCTGCTGTTGCTGCAAGGGCTGCTGTGTTGAAGTCTGAGATATCTGCTGCATCAAGACCAGTTACAGAAATTGTTGCTCCTGTAATGTCAATGTTTGCTCCTGCAGTTAGAGTATCTTGCTTACCTGCTGCGATTGTCTGAAGATCTCCAATAATATCTGGGTTGTCCTGAAGTGCTGCTGCCAACTCATTGAGTGTATCAAGTGTTGCTGGTGCTGAATCTACAAGATTTGCAATTGCTGTATCGGCATATCCTTCTGCTGCAAGTTGTGCTGCTGCTGCAGCACCCAATGCATCGTATGTACCAGAAAGATTTAATGCTGTAATAGCATTATCTGTGTAAGTATTTGCATCTGTTTCTGCATCCGTAATCTGTCCCTCAAGAGTTGTTACTGCTGCTGAAAGAGCATTAGATGCTGTAAGTTCTGCTGCTGTTTGTGCTGCGTTAGCCTTTGAAGTAGCATCTGCTGCTGCATCTGCGATTGCTTCGCCCTTAGCGGTAGCAACTTCTGCATCTGTTGCAAAAGATCCATTTAGGGTTGTAGAAATTTGTACATTTTGTGAACCATTGAAGTTAACTTGACCAGTTACATCTCCAGTAAGTTCAATTGTACGAGAAGTTTCAAGTGTTGTTGCTGTATCTGCATTACCAGTTACATCACCAGTTAGATTTGCTGTAATTGTACCCGCAGCAAAGTTGCCGTTAGCATCACGCTTTACGACCTTGTCTGCTTCGTTTGCTGAGGTGGCTGTTCCACCAATTAAATTGACGATGTATGTTTGATCGTCTGATTTCTTAGTAAGAACGTCAAAATTGTTTACTGTTGCTGTTGTGCCTTCGACAATGAGACCATTCTTTACTTTAAAGTCTTTTACTACTGTTGCCATTTTATTATCTCCTTAGTTATGCCTTAAGTCCTATACGGGCGAACCGTGCAGTGACTGGCTTGATCGCAGGATCTGGAGTGACTGTAATAGCCACGGTATTTCCAGTGCGAGAGACGCTTATGGTGCCAATATTCCCATCATTGTCTATTGTTCCGTATTCGCTGACTGATACATTTGCACCGTCAACGAGAATTGTTAGTTCGGTTGCATAGAACTTATTGTCCCCTGCTGTGGTCTTGGATACTGAAATAATGTACTTGACCATACGCCAAACTGTAGCATCAAAGTTATCAATTACAGTTACGTTCTCAATACCAGTGATTGTATTTTCATTGTTACCGTAAGAACCCAAGTCTGTTGCTTGAGCAGATGCGGTATCAATTAAATCTTCATAATTTTCTTGAGTAGGCCTATCTCCTGTTTCAAAAAGAGCCTTTACGCCTGAAATTGATATTTTCGCCATGTGGTAATTATAACATGCTTTTAATTATACTGTTAAAGAATATAGTTGCTGTAGCCAATAACCTGTAGAGGAATTGGCGGGGGATTAGTTTTAGAGTATCCAAACACACTTACATTGATAAACTGAACCCTAAATGGCAAAACCTCTTCTACTCTAGCCTTTGGCTGGAAGTGATCTATTCTTATTCTTTTGACATCAAGGTCTTTGATTTGAGTATGAGCAAGCCTATGGGTTGTTCTATAAAATTCTTGTGGTAGTGGGGTTAGGTTTGTTGTCATTAATTTGTTACATCTTCAATGATAACCATTGACCCTTTGGCTACCGTCCAAACTCTGCCCTCTGATAAAAGTTCTGTGAGTTGGATATCAAAGATGTCTCCCGTCTCAAGAAGTTCTGATTGTGAAGATGTAATGTTTACCGTGAAACTTCCTTCTGTATCCTGAAACTCAACTGGCTGAGGGGATAGAGAAACAATAAGCACTCCATTACGACGAATGTCCATATCAACTTCCCAGTCATCAAGAAGTAGTGGCTCTCTTGCATCGTTAGTTACATAAACACGAAATGCTGCAGAGTCTCCACGAACAACAGTCCAACGAATTTCTGGAGGTGCTGCACCTAATGCATATGAGTCTGTGGGTTGATTTCTGAAGGTAGCCATAATGTTATTATATCACGACAACCCGTCTTTAAGGGCTCCCCAGGTACCGTTGCCTTTTGTTTGAACAATTAGCATTCCACCTTCAGCAAGTGTTGCCTGAATAGCAACAACTGCAATATATCTTGCTGGTCCAGTTGCTGGGCGACCTGCAACAAGAGTTCCAGTATTGTCTACATAAACCTTTGTTCCAGCAGATCCCAAACCTGTTGTATTCATTTGAATAACTCCAGAAACAATAACCAAACCATTAGAATTATTTGGAATATCATTTTTTACTAAACCTAAAATTGGAACATCTGGATTATGAGACACACTTGACGGATCATATTTTTGAATTAATGATTTTCCAGAAAGACTACCACTAATAAATACTGGAATACCCTGGGAAATTGCTGTGCCTGTAGTATTTCTAACATCAATATATGCTGCGCCATATCCCAGGGGAGGAAGAATATTATTCAAAGCATCAACTAATACTTTAAAATCTCCGTGTACATTGACGGGATCTGAAGCAATAGGGTATGAAAGTGAGTTGGGATAGTTAGATGCGTATTGTGGCATAATCTTTATTATACCACCCTATAAAGTTGACTTTTGGCATAATTTTATGTTATACTTGGTAGTAACACCTACCAAGGTGTTATTGTTTTCTAAGGAGGAAACTATGATTAAATTTATCGAAAGAAACAAAGAGATCATTAGCATACTCAGCATACTGACTTTAGTAGCGACTTTGTCAAACGCTGCTAATGCTGAAACACAAATAAGTGACAAAAATAATTTGAGTATAGAACAGGCTCAGGAGCAAGGAAACGCCTCGAAAGAGGTTTTTTTGGTTTCTAAGGCTAAAAAGTTAGAGAGTTTTGAAAATAAGGTTTCTCTTACCGATACCGAATTAAAGCAACTCCTTTCCCTTGTAGGGTTTAAGGGGCAAGATCTTGTAGTGGCTTGGGCCATTGCCAAGAAAGAATCTAATGGTAGGCCTTTAGCATTTAATGGCAACCACAAGACTGGGGACTCCTCTTATGGAATGTTCCAAATTAATATGATTGACAACTTGGGTCCAGACCGTAGGGATAAGTTTGACTTGGACTCTAATGCTGAATTGTTCAATCCCGTCAAAAATGCAGAGATTGCATATTACATGTCTAGGGGTGGAGAAGACTGGTCTTCGTGGAAGGGTATTACTCCAAAGACCAAAATGTGGATGAAAAAATTTCCTAAGTAAAATATAATAACTAAGAGCACCTGTAGGATAAAACCTATGGGTGCTTTTTAGTTTCTTAAAACAAGATTTATGGATGCTCTTGGGGCTTTTAAGGTTTCAACCTCGTGAGGCAAATTCTTTGGTAAAAAAATGAAATCTCCCTCTACAACATGGTTTACATTTTCTAAATTTTCACCTGTTCTCCAAATTGCTTCACCCTTAACAACCCACTGAAACTGATCAACTTGGTCACGGTGCTTGCTTGCAACAACACCTCTGTTTTTCATTAATGAAATTAGGCAAAAATTACCAGTAAAAATTTCTGATGGATATTCAGAAAGCCCCCAACTATTTACGGGAGATAATTCAGGAATTACGGACAGGTATGGATCTTTTGGATCATACAAGTGAAATGCTAATCTTGACCAAAATCTACACTTTAATCTGTGATCAAGATATTCTTCTTCTAGGTTTCCAGTTGAAAGATATGATCTATCTGGAAAAACTTTTAGGTCATCATCGACAAAATCTGAGATAATTGGTAAAAGTGTGTCCCAGGACGGAAGAATAGGAAAAGCATTTTTAAATACATGAATTCTATTTTCTATGATTGCTTGCCTTACAAGATTCATATCTATGCTCATTTTAATTAATCTCCTTACTTGTTTCCATACTTAAGGCTCCATTCTTCTTCAGAAATATTTCCTTTTATAACATGAATATAGTTTTGATTTTTTGTATGCCACCAATGATCGGGCTCTACAAAATGGAAAAAAACCATTGCCACGTGCTGAGACTCTACATTTGGAAAATCTCCACGACCATGCTTTTGATCATTTCCATAATAAGCAAGTGCTTGATTTTCATACAGCGTGTAGTTTTTATCATCAACATTTAAATCCCATGGCTCTGTTTGATAAACACACATGTCTATTGTGTATGTACATGCATTGTCATCAACGTGAGTAAAAAGACTTGCGTATTCTCCTTCATAATGTGCAAAAACAGCATATGAAGGAACTAAAGTTTTGCTATCAAACACATCTCTTGCAAAAGGAACTAAATTATTCAAATAAGAATCAATAAAACTATCATTAAAAGTATATCTGCCAAAAGATTTATCAAAATCTTTTTCTAGTTTTGGTTTGTTGTATAGGTAAGACTTTAATGAGTTAAACTCTTCTTTAGAAAAGAGATTTTTTAAAACTCTTGGCTCTTTTATATTTGTCATCTCATCCAACTAACTATTGCATACCTTGTTCCTTCTGTAACAGGAGATACAGAATGGTTGTAAACATAGGTTGATGGAAAGACAATCATTTGGTTTGCTTTAGGTTTAAAAGAAAGATTAAACCTTGGAAAGTTTATCTCTCCTCCAGAATAGTCGTCATTAATATAATATAATGTGGAAACCCTTCTATGAAAATCTGGGTGATCATCTACATGGTTTATAAACTTTTGGCCTACTCCATACTTTAATATTTGATAAGAATCATGCCATAAACAATTTACGGCGTAATTATTTTGATAATTAATTTCTAGCGGAATTAAATTTTCTAAAAAAAGATTAGAAATCGATGTGTTAAACGCTGCACTTAAACTTGAGTAATCTTCTTTTATTGTTTCTGAATATGGAATAGTTATGGTTTGAGTATCTCTTGAATTGGTGTCTGTTACTACTTCTACTTTATCTCCAACACCTGATTTTACTTGAGCCGAACCCCATTCTATTTTTGCTGACTCCATTCCTTCTTCAATATCAAATACAAGAGTGTCAAAAATTTCTTTAGGAATTACATTTTCATAAGACATTATCCCTGGGGCAATTTCAGTTCTTACTATAGCCCTGTATTTATTAAAAATAACTCCTTTGTCATTTTCCCAAAATACCTTTTCCATGTTACCACTTTCCTAGAGGACAAGTTGCTTTTTCTAGTTTTGTTTTTGCTATCATAAAACATCCACACTTTTTGCATTGACTAGTTAATTTAATTAATTCTGGACATGCTTTACATATAGAGTATCTTTCTTCTGCTACCTCGGAAGATGCCCATTCGGTTGCAGGATTGACAATATCCCAAGGCCTTGTTTCTCCTAGATTTTGTTTATATCTTTGCCAAGGAGTTAATTCTTCTGACATATACACTCTTTTCTACAAGTTATTTTGATGATATCTATTATACACTAACAACCACAAGTCGTACAACAGGATGGGCAAGGCTCCCAGCAATAATTTCTAATGCAGCCTTCGCATGATGCTGGTGTTACAGGAGTAACTGGTGTAACTGGGGTTACAGGAGTAACTGGGGTTACAGGAGTAACTGGGGTTACAGGAGTAACTGGGGTTACAGGAGTAACTGGGGTTACAGGAGTAACTGGG
>Ga0208224_1000003_pt1 | contig 69731 bp, 90 predicted proteins | sample LakMenEpi26Oct09_FD_150735 | JGI IMG/M metagenome (GOLD analysis project Ga0208224, IMG submission 150735) | Freshwater microbial communities from Lake Mendota, WI - 26OCT2009 deep hole epilimnion (SPAdes) | ecosystem: Environmental > Aquatic > Freshwater > Lake > Epilimnion/Euphotic zone ... | reverse complement strand
CTATAAGAGGGCAATGGGGTGGAAAGATGGCGCAATCCCAGAGCACTTTGAAGATATATTTATGGGCCACTATCATCAGCAATTTAAAATGACCATAGGTAGCTCAATGCTCAGGGTCTCAGGTTCACCAGAAAGCTACAACACCTATGCTCAAGAGTATTTTTCCTCAATGAGCAGACCGTGTCAGCATTTGATGTTCGTTCACCCTGAGAATGGAGTTACTTGCGAATACAGCATTTGGCTAGATGCGGTTTAGGAATTTAATAAATGAAAACCTATTTGTTAAACTTTAACACTGGAGACTTCACTAAGAGTAATAATTTGTGGACCTCCAGTGTAATTGACCTTTATTCAAATAAGTTTTATAAAAACTTCTCATACACTAGGTCAGCAACTGGTTTAAATTCACTAGGTGATTACACTTATACTGGAACTAGCATAATACAAGGCGCCACTCCAACCATAGAAGGTGCGTATGCAGTTACTGACGCTGGAGAACTATATCTTGATCCTGGCGTAAGTCCCCATCTAATCTTTAATTCAAACTCAGTCAGCGGTGACAGCCTTGTTTTTGATGCAGACAACAGTTCAACACCAATTTTTACAGCTGATTCAGAAGAAGATTATCTCTATAGATTTATAGATACAACCTCCCGTATTGATATAAGAACTTTTAAAGGAGCTTTTTCTAGTTCTTTAAACAGTATTGAATCAATTACTTTTGATTTAAATATATACGAATCAGACAGCCAAAATCGGACCATGGCTACTAGCAGTAACTACCACTTCTAATGCCTTAGGATCAATACTTCTATCAAAAGACGTAAAGCGATATGCAAAATTTGAAGTAGTAGTAAATACAGAATTAGAAGTATTAACATCTTTAAGTTTTCTTCTTATAATAGAAGTAGCTATATCGGAACCTTCTAACCCAGTAATTTCACGTTCAACAAAAAATGTACTAGGCAGATTCCCTTCATGGATGCACCTATATGAGGACTCAATAGATCAGGCTACCCCCAGTTTATATGTACCAAAGTCAACGGCTGGCAAATTTTTAAATGCGGTTGTTGGTGAAGACTTAGATAATTTTGACAGAGAAATAGATATATTTAGAATCAACTCTTTCATAGAAAGAGCTGACGTTAATCAATTAGCCTGGTTGTATTCTTCTACGAATATAACAAATGTTTTTAATAAAGTATTATCTAATGGAGTTTTGGAACTTGCAAGAATTGATAATCTTGTTGATTTCTATAAATTAAAAGCATCTGATGATGTTTTCTATCACAACCCTTTAAATAGGGAAATTCTAACAATAAAATCATATGGAGATCTCTCAATAAAGAGCGAAAATACTGGAGTCGTAACTCCCTTAACTCAAACACCAATATTAAGATACAACTGGTTTGATGAAATGGGTGCAAGAGTTGGCTTATTTAGAATGCATCTTGAATCGAATGTTTCCTATAAGGAAAGGATTTTAGATGTATTTAAAAATCCAAATGGCGCCGATATAGAATCATTTAAAAAAGTTCTTAGAAGAGAGTTGAATCTTTGGAAGGCTTTTGGCGCTACTCCGTCTTCTAGCTATCCAGGTGCAACACCTGAAATTTTAGAAATATCAGATATAGAATATTCAACTCCATATTTTACTGCAGATGGTAATCCAACTGATCTATTTAAAAAATTAGTAGATGATTTAAATGTAAGATACCCTACAAATTGGGGATACTTTAGATTTGGAGATAGCATTTGGGACTACGCTGGAGAGGATAATGAAGGCGTTAATAGAATCCGCTCTAGATACTATGATGAAGAAATTGCAATACCATATTATCAACCAGGAGTTGGAGACTTAAATGACGCTGGATTATTTGTCACTAACTATGATGCAACTCCTCAGTTTTTTGAAACTTCAATAGTTGCTAAGGGTAAAAAAAATGTTAGCACTTCTTTAAAGTATGAACCAGTAAAACTTCAGTATGAGTATTACGGTTCCTATGAAATTACCGAATACAATAATCCAGCAGCTACTGTAAATTTAACTCTTGAATTTAGCGCTACCCCGCACGGATCATACGCAACGCCAATAACATTTTTTGCGCCGCTCACATTCTATCCAAAGAATAATTTTGGTCCAACTCACTCAGCTTACCCGGAATATAATTCTATAGAAATATTTGATACAGAAGGATATGTTTCATCAAAATATTCACTAAAAGAAAAACAAACATTATCTGGATATAAAGATACAAAAAGTTCAATTAAAACATCTAGATTAGAAGTGTCTGAAATAGAAAACATAGTTATTAAAAATGGATTATGGAATGGCTCAACTTATGCAACGCCAAACTCTAATAACTTTGAAGCAAAGTTTTCTCACAGAACTGCGAATCTAATAAGCAGTACGACGTTATTATCAGCAACACCAAACTTTGCCCAAAGTACGCAACTGCAACTTCTTTCAAAACTATACAATCCAGTTCAAGTAACCAAATATACAACTCCTCAAGAGTCTGAAATTATAATTAATAATGTTGCTACACCACCAAGTGGTTATTCAATTGATCATAATAGAATTGTCTCTAATATAATCATGCCAGTAGGAGCAACGCCAAGACAGATATTTATTAATAACTTGAAACCAACAAGCGTAGACTTAGATTACCTTGATGACAATTCAGTTTTCTCTGGCTATGGTGGTGTTTCTTATTATCTAGAAACTGACAGAGAAGTATTTATTCCATCTTCACCTAACTTAAGCATAAGATTTAATAGTTCAAATCTTGCAACACCTAGCTCTAATGCTAAAATTGGAACAACTACAGTAAACGGATCTGCCGCGACTGCATCATATTACTTTACTCAACTTAGCTATCCATATACCAGTACTCCGAATTCACTTACGGTATCAACTCAAGATAGCTCAATCTATCCATTTGAGATAGTTAATTGGGATCCCTTTGAACTAACACATGCTTCTCCTATCTCTGGATACGTTGATGAATATGGGGTAATAAGTTATAACTCGTTAAATGGTGAATATGTTCCAGGGAAAAATACTAATTATATTTCACTGCCAGAATTAACAAGAGAAGGTTTTGGTCTATCTGGTTCTGAAAAATTTAAATACTTCTTTGAAACAATTGAAGTTTTAGATCCTGAATCTGTAAATGTATCAGTTTGGTCAGAGCAAAAAATAGTTAATCCATTTCTAAATAGAACGTATGTATTGAATGCTAATGATATTTCTAGCATTTATGAAGACGCTAAATACACCACAAAGAGTTTAAGATATCCAGATAATTCAATTTCTGAATCATACGATTTAGAAAGAAATACTACAGTATTTAATAATTTTATAGTCAGAGGAAAGCTCTACGACGCAAGATTAGATGCCAGAATTAATACTGGTTGGATTCATTTAGACAATGATGAGTATTACGTCTACGCTAAGCCGGTAACTGAAGTAGAAACTGGAGTATTAAAAGAGGTAACACTAAACAATACTCCTAGGCAGGGTGCTCCAGTCGTGGTAAATGTCTCTTTGCTTGGTTCAGCAACTCCTGAAATTTATACTGAGGTGGGATTCCCTGATGAGGCTTCTCCAAGGCATTTTGGATTCTATAATACAGAAGTACTACAGCCTAAATTTGATAATAGCTTTCATCTTGGTTATAAAAATGTTTATAATCTTTCTATTACGGATGGTTACACTGGAGAGCTTCTATTCAGCAATCTTTCAACAAATAATTCATTTATTAAGTTAGATAAATCTACATATGAATTTAAGAAGGATAGAGACTATTATATAAAGTATAAGGTTGTTAATTCGTATTATGTAGATAATATCCTTGATGGTTCTTCATATTATTCAAAGATAGTTTTTGATGCTACTCCTAACGCTACAATGAACTATGAGATCACATATGAATCTTCGATATATCAAGATTCAACACCTCTTGATCTGAATTTTGGACAGACAAGTTCGCTTTTAGAAAAGGGCTACGTAATTGCATCAAGTGCAACATATGACTTTGACAGAATAAGGGTAGTTGTTTCGCCAGGTTATATCTTGGACGATGGAAATGATTATATAACCATAAGCATAATTTCTTTAGATACTGAGGGAAACCCAAAACCATATCAAAGCTTTAGCCTTTCTTCTGAGCTGCATCAGCTTGCTTTTGATAACAGTATCATAACCACAGATGATGAAGGGTTTGCTTCTACGAATGCAGTTTACCAGAGTGGAAATATCGTTGAGAATAAGAATGTTAAAATCCTAATTAGCGGAGTGACATATCCAGCCAATCCATTAGCACACCCTGATAGTGAAACTAATGGATCTGTCTACACTGAGTTTATTCCAGTATATTCTTCAAGATTCGAAGATGCAGCATTGTTAGCTTCGGCAAACCCAAGCATTATTAATGCCGATGGAGTGTCATCGACAACTATATCTGGAATATTAACAGCCGACAATGCACCAAGTGAAAATAGTGTAATTTACTGGAGAAAATCTAGATATCTATACTCAGCTTTAAACGAAGTATCATATAGTCAATCAACCTTAAGGCCAGATAAGAATACTACTTCAGGCATTGTTTATACTGACAATAATGGAAAATTTGAAATAGGTCCAATTCCTTCACAGGAAAGAGCTACTCCTGGATATTGGTTTATGGCTATCGATTCTGAGTTAGGCTCAACTCCATCCTTGACTCCGAATACATCAGTTGGCGATGTTCTATTCTGGTACGAATCTTACGATAATGTAGACATCAATTTTGTGCCTGGATTAAAGATACCTGATATAATTAACCATGATATTAGTAAATCGTTGAATATATATTCCACTCCAACGTTTAGAATTAGTTACTATAATGAAAACATAGTAGACAATACTGAATCGACGCCTAGATGGACGCCGCCACAATGGCTGCCAATTTCAAGATACGACCAGTATCAAGCTGGATATTTTGGTGCAACCCCATATGTTATTTCAGATTATTCTAACTTAATAAAGGATTATGAGGATTAATTGTGGATAAGTTTAATTTAAATATTGACAACAGTAGTCAAAAAAAGATAAGAAAAGTAAATAATTTACCACTAGATGATTCCTCAACCGCTTTAGCTTGGTTTAATTCAAAGCCAGTAACTCCAGCGAATAACATTTCAGTAACAGATTTGTCCAATTTTATACCAGAGAATTCATATTCTTCAAATATTAATGCTTCAAATAGATCTGCAAAAAATAAAATAGTTTTTGCTAACGAACTAGGCATACTAGAAGATTCAGATGGCTATACCGTATTTGATTCAGACGACATCAGCGTAAGTGATATATTTTTAAATGAACCTGGATTAGATAAGAAATACTACACTGGAGATATAGAAAAAAATGGATTTGTTCATTCTTTTTATGTTTCTAGATACTACACGCTCCTACCAAGGAGCTCTTACGGGTATGATGGACTTGATGATTTCTTACTAGAATCTAGTGTTCCAAAATCAATTAAGGTCATTGATAAAAATGGTTTTGAGTATGTAGATCAATCTACTGGCTTAAAAAAATATAGAATATTAATTGAGGAATTAGATTTACCAATCTATTCAAATAGATCCAACTTACCTTCTAAGATAATAGTTTTATTTGATAGCCCATCTCCAGTGGATTTATCATTGGTTTATGACAAGGTTGTACTATCTTCAACTGAGTCAATATCTTCAACAGTTCCTCAATATAAAGAAAATATTAACACTGTTAGTATTTTTAATAGAGTTGCAGAGGAATCAATTGTTGTAGATAATTCTTCTAGATCAAAAAAAATATATAGCAAAAAATCTATTACAGCAAAAAATAATTTAATCAATAGCACCAATGCTAGAGCAGAAGGCTTTGAGATCTTTGTCCCTAAAAAAGCCTTATCAGACAATAGAACTTATGAGTCTTTTAACTGGAGATTAATAACTAAGGTTAAAAGATCCGTCGATGTTTCCTCTATAAATAATGGTGAAGAAATAGATTCAGAAAGTTCTATAAAACAAAAAGTAATTAACTGCGCAGTACTATCAACAACAGCACAGATAGCTGGCATGCAACAGTCTAATGACTTTGGCGCAGCAAACCCGTATGCCTTTCTAAGGTTAGGGCAGTCCCCATTTAACGCATCTAAGTACACATATACGAACCCACTATCGGCATCTAGCGATGTCTATGGTAAGAATCAAGCAATGTATTGGCTGTTAAACGTAGACACTGTTACCGATGATCAGCTGTCTTTATACGATATAGTAACTTGGACTCCTAGTTCCCCAATAACAGCAGAACAGGGTCTAAAGGTAAAGAAGTACCTAGAGCAGACTCAGGGAACACTGGTATTAGATTTATCAAAGCTTTCCGTTGTAACAACACAGGCAATTGATTATACTGGCGCACAATCAATAGATCCATCCTTATCGGTCAGTGCCCAGGAATATCCGCTAGATACATGGACTTATAATCAGGAAAATATTTTTCTTAATGAAAATAAAACTAATGCCTGGCCAATTAACCCAGGTATTTTTGAAAGATTAACTGTAGACAATGTTAACTACGATGTATATTCAATATTTGGAAGAAGCAATCTTTCTAATCTTACAACTAAAAAAACAGTAAAAGAATTTACTGGAAATATTGCAGCCAAAAATGTTGTATTAAGCAATTCTAGAAGCAAGCCAGTATTCGTTAGTTTAGAGTTTGTCCCTTCTACTGATTCATTATCCAAAGGCGCACTACTGGCCACAACTACACCCATGCTTAAGTATTGCAATGACATATACCAACCATCTTCTATCTTTGATATAGCAACAAGTAACAATGGTCCAACTAGCATAGCTCAAGCTACGTTTACTACTGTAGCAGCAATAGAAGGTCCAATGAAAATGCTATACAATGCATGTTCGGTTGCATTGTTAAATAGAATATTTTCAACTAAGGTTAAAGATCTAAGATCGTCAATGTACTATCAGGTTTCAAATTGGCAATCTTCATATGTATTAAATGGGAACGTCTTACTAGAAGACGAGAAGAAAGAAGTATATTCTCTTATTAAAGTAGACAATCAAAATGCTGTTGGAACTTCAAAATATGCAAGGAATTTAATTCCTAGTAATTCTTCAGTATTAGAATTTTATAAAAAATCTATTTATGACTTTTTGGCTGATCAACATAGCATCTCCCTACAAGAGATTGATTCTAGTAATTTAGAATTTTTTATAGAGGTAACAAATGATGATGTACAAATCGCAAATGCTACTCCGATAAAAGGTGGAAACGCTGTTTATATAGACGTTGTACGAAGTGGTACAGAGATACCAACTTCTTATCGTTTATTTAAAATAAATAATGATAGCATAACTGGAGCAGTTTATGCCTATACCGATTCTCCGTCAGCTCAATTTACTATACCTGGTGGATTTGGTCCCTATGTTATAAGGGAGAGACTGTATAGATCATCGACCAAAGAAATAAACGATGGACTTTCTAGTTCAATATCTTCGTCTAATAGTTATAAAAATTATACGTTTAATTTTTCTATCTTCAATTCTTATAATCAGTCAAGTGAATCAACGCTAAGCTTTAGTGCAAATTGGTCAGCAGTTATGACCGCAGAATATACAGCAACACTATCAAGACAAGCAAGATATGAAGACGTTTTTCCACCTGGTTCTCGCAGGATAGCAGACGACGTTTCTATCACTAACACGTTTGAGACTGGAGCAGCATTTTCGGGTGCAGACAGAATAGACGCCTATAGGAAAGGGATAAATAGTACCGACCCAGTTAATAACTTTTTATATACCGGAGATATACAACAGGGTAATATCATCGGAGCATACGGTCCGGGTAAACCAGGTATGCTAGCTGAATATATTAAGTATATACAAATAAGTATGAGGGAAGCTGGAATATTAGTTGCCGGAAAACTTCCTGAATTAACTGGAAAATATGAAACAAATACTTTTAATGCAGTAAAAGCTTTCCAGTCATCGGTTAACGCTAGGTTTGAATCCGGAACAGTTGATAGCGAAACTAAGTCATTAATTGCAATTCACATTTGGAAATCCATAAAGAACTCTGATCCAACCCGATATAGTTCAATAATATCTAGATTGCAAGCAAATAACCCAACAGTTGTTAAGTATGTTGTAGCAGCTGCAGATGCAATAGAATTACATGAGCTTCCTAATAGAGATTGGAATTATAGAAAGATAACTTTTACTGGACAGTCTGGTCCTAAGAAATTAGTAGATTCAATATTTCTTGCGGTTCCATTTGATCAAATTCCATTTGATGGAATAACGCAACAAGATCTAAAGGGTCAAGTCCTTAAATCTGTAACTATATATCCTGGAACATTTGCGGGTGCGCCGAACTATAAAGGAATAGCCCTTAAGCAAGCCGTGGTTTACTCTGGAGTAGATCGAGCTGGCGAGCAGAGAATCAAGGGCGCTGCAGAATATACGACTAGTCCATTTAAGATTGAAGTTAATAGGCCTATGTCAGAGTGTATGTTCTTTGCTTTCCAGTTTAATGGTGGTTCATTGGGAGGAAAACATGGTTCATTTGCTGAAGGATATTCTTTAAATAAGGTTACATTTGAAATTGGTTACACTCTAGATACGTTTAATGCTGAAACAATAGTTGAAAGTGGTTATAGATTAGATACAACTACAGCTCCAGTAGAAATAAAGTTTAATGTAGCTGGATCAGTTACTGGTATATCTCCAAATAAGGCTGAAGTCATAGATCTAAATGGAGTTAAATCTACCAAGTATGCAACAACGCCAGTATCGATAACATATCCTACATGGTCTGGGGAAAAAACTTTAGATCTATCAAATACCACAATTAACTTTAGTAGCACTTCATATAGTCCACCATATACACCTTACTCGGATTCTAATTTAGAACCTCAGTATAAAGATGAATCTATATCAATAAACTTAACACAGGCAAAAGCTGTATCAATAAATTCAAATACCTTTGCTGCTACTAGTGTTGTTTCAGCGACTGGAAACCCAGTAAATAGTTCAGATTTAAATCTAAGTATTTCTTCGAATAGATTAGTTTTTGAGACTTCATCTCTTATATATGAAAATTCAAACGTAATCAAAAGCGCCGAGAAACTTTTAGATAATTACTGGTTAATGAAAACAGATGGTTCAATAATAAAGTCAGCAAAAAAAGCAATTTCTGTTTTAGATGGTTTGGTTCTTTTAACTCAACCAAGTTTAGACCCAGATAAAGTTGGCAAACCGTATGGCATAGAACTTCAATCTTTTGTAAATACTCTTTCTACTGATCGAGAATTTAATACAGATTATGGATCTTTTATATTAACAAATAATGCTAGAGATGATGGTGGTTTTATTTATGGGTTCTATGATAATAAGAAAAAAGAATTTTTAGGTACGAATCTTTATTATGTAGATTATATTTCAAGAGGTCCAGAAAACGTTTATATCGCTGCACTAGCAGTAGATGCAGATGGAAATCTTGGAAATGGATTAGACTTCTTTGGACCAAAGACTTCTGGTAAAATAATACCTTCTTCTATACCCGTAAAGATGGCATGTCCTATATACAATGTTGAATATGTTCCATCATCAAGAATAGGCATATCATCGATTCCACCAAATCTTTCAAAGCTTCAGCAGTGGCCATTGTATATAACATCTGGATCTTTTACAAAAGACATATACATAAACCCAGCTTATGGTTGGACTTCTTGGGCTGAGAAGTACACAGGTAAAGTGTTAAGAGCTACGTATTCAACCTTAAATATGGGTAACGTGATCTGGTCTCAGATTGCTGGTAAGCCATATATTACCATAATTAATGAAACACCAATAGTTTTATCATCTAAGAGATATCAGTTAATGCAAGTTCCTGTAGCTACTTTTGTAGAACCTTCGCAGATGGAATGTGGATCAGTAGTTAATTGGGTTGATTTTGAAACAAGAGAATCAGTTGACTCACCATGGACGGCGGTAGATTCAAATCTTATAAGAAATATTAATTCTCAGACTGGAATAGTTGATTTCATTACACCCATAACGAGTGACCCAGATCTAATAAGGGTAAGCTACACTGCTAAATCAAATGGTATTCCACTCAAGCAAATTAACGGCAGAGTTATTCCATTAAATCCATTTCTTAATAAAAATACAGTAGAAGCAGAAAAGCCTCTACACATATATATTAAACCTATAAGAATAGAAGTTAGAAGCTCTAGTCAAGCTGGCTATGTTTGGGATTATGTTAGTGACTATTTATATGATTCTCCAATAGATTTTACTTATAATACTTCTATTTTTGATCCATATAATAGCGTTAACTACGATCCATTTTCTCTTCAAATAGGACTGGTTCACGTATTGAATTCTGTGGATATTAAAGATTTAGCTATTGAAGATTTAAGATTAAAAGGCGGAGGATTAAAGGCTACTATGGGTAAGACTATAGATGTACAATCTTATGGATCTCTCGATATAAACAAGGTCTTTAAAGAAGTCAAAGAAGCATCTTCATTCTGGGATGTTTATCCACCAGATCAACAGGCATATTCTAAGGGCGGATTCATTATAATAAAACTTCCAAAAGAAGTATTAAATAATTTTACTAGTGAAGCAGAGTTGTATAGTATAATAAGTAAGAACATAACCGCTGGTGTAGCATATAAGATTCAAGATATGGAAGGAAATGATTGGGGTGTATTATAATGATTAACTTTCTTCCTAATATAATTAAAACATTTTCTGACAATTCCCAGCAAAGTGTTGGCTATTTAATCAAAAGCATTAAAGCCGATAAAGCACAGGTAGCAGAATTAGTTAAAAGTCTTTCTAATTTTTCTGTTGGAGCAGACTTTGCCCCAACTTTAATGAGGTCTAGGGCAATTATAGAATCTGAATTCTTTGTTGATATTTTTAGAGATGTACAAATAAGATTTGATAGATATTTTTCAGCATCTAATTCAATTAGCGTATCTTTAAACTCGATGATAGAAGTCATGTCATCTCAAGTGGCAAAAATAGAAAAAAATATTTCTATTTTAGAAAATTATATAGATAACTATGATTTTATTTCAGGAAAAGATGATCTTTATAATGACTCTTATATAGAAAATTTTAATGATTTCTTAAAATCAAATACTTATGATGCTTCTCCAGTCCCCTTTGTAGATAGAGGCGGCGCTGCTTTTGATGAAAATGGAAATGGCTTTGTTGATCCAATTGTTTCAAAATTTAAAATTGGCAATGGTATTGACTTTGTTAATACCATAGGTTTTATAAAGTCAGTAGACTATGAAACAAACTATAATCAATACATTTCTTCCATAACTGATTATGAGTCTTTATTTAACGAGAAGCAGTCGAATGTGTGGAACGTCTCAGTTCAATCACCAACAGTACTAACTTCTATCCCACCATCATTTTCTCAAAATATAGATTATGACTATTCTTATATAGTTGGTGCTAAGACGGTAATGACAATAAACTTTATAAAAGAAATTGAAATGGATTTAATTAGAATAAATCCTAATGAATATGATGGACTGCAGCTGATGCAAGTAGTCGTAGAATCAGCAAATATAGCAGAAAGAATCTATTCAAGCAATTCTAATGTTCCTAGCTCTGGTTATGAAAAAAAGAAAATTCTATTATCTCCAGTAAAGATAAATTCTGTATTAGATATTAACTTTCCTTTAGATAAAGTAAAGAGTATAACGCTTATATTTAATCAAAGCACGTATAAGAAAAATACTATTTCACCAACCTCAGATGAAGTATCTTCAAGGTTAATTCATGAATTACTAAATGGTATAAGGAAAAGCAAGAAAAATAATCACAGTAAACTTCAAGACATAGTCCTAGAATATTTTAGAAAATTCAATTCAATAGATGAAGCAAAAAGAAATTCGTATGCGTACACTGATTACTATACATATAAATATCCAATTGGCAAAGTTGGATCCCAACCATTTTTAAATGAAAAAAATAATTCAATATCTTTAGACCAGGAAAATCGCCTGTCGTCTAGTAATCATCTTTCTGTAATGGTAAAAAATATAGTGTCGCAAACACTAGGTGATAGATTTAAGTTGTTTGATGATTCATTATTTGTAGATAGCAGATTAAATAATAGGGGTGGATTTCTTGGTAAGATCGGAAATTCTCCAAGTATTCTAAGTAAGAATTCAAACTCATTAGATAAAAATCTAGTAAGCTTTTCAGATGATGCCATTATGTCTGGATCAAACATCTATTCTACAAATATGTTAAGAAGCAAAAATCAAAATGTAGAAAATTATATGTATTCCTTTTCATTAAAGGGAGTACAGTTTGGTAAGACAAGGCAGATCTCAAATGCAACAAACTCACTCTTTACCAATAAGGCATGCTTCATCAGTTCTAAAATTCCGATAGACGGGAATCCTCTAGCTGTTAAGGCTAAGTTGAATTTAGAAAAAGTTGATGAGAGTAAGGCGCTTCCAGATTTTGATCTTAAAGAAGCAAACTCATATGAATTATCAATTTCAATAAAAGAAAATCCAACTTCAGAAAATGATTGGATACCAATTATTTCTTATGATAACAATGACATTAATTCTGAATTTTTATTTTTTGATTCAATAAGTAAAACAGCATTTTTAAGATTTTTTCCAATTGATACATCTATAAAAATATATTCAAATCAAAAATTAATTCCAGAAAGTCAATATACTATAAACAAGTTTAATAGATCAATTTATATAAATTCTTTTGATCCAAAGAATAATTATGTTGCTAGTTATACGGCAGACAATGTTAACTTTACTCAAAATTACATAGATATATCTAAACTTTTGGCCGGCAATCAAACCTTATCAGCTTATTCTAATGATAAAAATGGTGAGTTCTTTGAAAGAACTGCATCAAATAATGGTATCAAATTAGTTAATCAACCGTATATAAACTATGATAAGCTAAAAAAGGCTTCCTACAGTCAAAGAGGTGGTACTATTAACACGATAGAGTACACCGGTTATACTCCAGTGCTTGTAAAGTTTTCTGATGGTTCATATGCCACTAATCTTACTAACTATAAATTAGGTAGTTTTGAAAAGGGTGAATTTTATGATACTCAGGAAGTTCTATTCTTTCATAATGGAAAGAATATCATCTTCAATAAAACTATTACTCAACCTTTTAACGTTATATATGAATATTTAAATAGTCAAGTAAGATTTAGGTTAATTATAAGAAATAATTTTAATAACTATTTTTCATCTGGTTCAGTAGACAATGTTATACTTAAGTTTAAGACAAAAAACTCTGATCATATGGCAAATAATCTTTTAAGATTGGGATAAAAATGGCTCAACTATCTACAAATACAGTATTCTATGATCAACTTATTAAGAAGGTACAAGCCTTTCTAAGGAAGTATTCTCAAAATACAGTTAGCTCATATGAAGATATGTCAGAAGAATTTCACATACTTATAACTGAGATAAATAAATACTCGACTGATCCAATAGCAAAATATAATCAAGTAATAAAAGGTGAGCCACCATCTTCCGAAAAGTTCAATGCATTTATTTCTGGGGTTGCAGATGATTTAAATATAATAGCTAAGCAACTTGATTATCAGAGTGCGCAGTTGGTATCTTTGTATAATTTATTTAACTCTGAAATAGAAAAAGAAAACCAATTTGCCAATAGAATTAAATCAAAAGTAAGAATACTACAAGCTTATTCAGAAGCACCTAGTGAGGACCTGTATTACTTTGGTGACTCATTTGAGAATATGGATTTTATAGATGTAGAAAAAACACCCAAGAACCTCATTGCATCGATTAGAAACGGGAATGCGTCGCTTCCAGTTATCGACACGAATGCTTGGAGTGTTAGATCAATTTCAATTGATGAAAAAGAATCTAATGGATTCATTGGGAATAATCATATGGTGTATGCGAAAGAGAATATAGATTCAAACTATCGTTACATGTTCCAGGACAATAACTCTGTGGGACTCCTGCAGAACGTAACTGATTCTAACCCTTTAACATATTTTGAGTATGAGGGAATATACATAGACCCAATACTAAAAAATAAAAATGGAGCAAAAGATTTTGAATTTACATATTCTTCTAAAATCTCAACAGATGGAAAAACAGATACTGTTTATAAAAATTGGTCAGAAAAAATTCTTAAAGAACCACTTAAGCTAACCTTAAAATTAAGAACAGATTCTTCAAGAAAAACAAATTCTATATCTATAGTTCCTTATTTCGGACAAAGTCGGAGCACCATATTCCGAGTTAAAAGTTTCTTCTATAACTGCAATTTCTAAAATAACAAATCAAACTGTTGAGCTTTTAGATTCTCCGATTTATATAGGTTCTAATTTCATTCCTCAAAATATTGAATCTAAAAAAAATTACTACTATAATAAAGCCGTAGTTTATTTTAATGAAATAGTTACATCAGAAATAACTGTTAAGTTAGAGCAATCAGACTACTCCGATATAACGATGCAGCACATGTATTGGAAACCGTTTTCAAACACCGGATCTCTTGCTCCACTGAATACTAATAGTAGATTTGATCCAGCTGGATTTAGTGCTATTGGTTTTCAAGATGTCCAGTTTAATTATTTAGATTTAGTTCCAAGTATTCTTCGTCCCAATGTTTCAAAAGATCAGTCTAGTCTTGCAACAAAGAAGATTAATATCACGTATAAAGAAGCCATAAAGGTAGAGAGGTATGTTGTAACCTTTAAGAGATTAGGTTCTTCTGCAACTCCATCTTTACAAAAATACTATTATGTAAACCCAGCAATAGGTTATCAAACTTTAGCTAAACAACAAGAAATAGCAGCTGTATCTGATATTGGTTTATCCTTCCAGTACGAAAGTTTAACTGCCGCTGAAACGGCAAAAAAGTATATACAAACAAAAATATCAAGCGCAGAATGGTCTGGTTCTAATTTTCAAGATTTAGCAGTAGAAACAATTAAGTCAGATTTAGGACCTAAGTATTTAACATCATCTATTCTGCTTCAAAGAAATTTTGAAATTTATCCAGCTAAAAGATTTACGATAGGACTTAGGTCCATAGATGTTAACTATAGCGTATATGCACAAAAAGCTCAGTTAATATCTAAGCCATTTGTATTTGGTTACAATGTAAAAAATCTAACTGTATCTTCTGATACCACATTTAGCCTTCAGGGTGGCAACTCAAATATAACCTACATTAAATATTATATATCAATAGATGATGGGAAAAAATGGATACAAATTTCTCCGATAGAAGATCCGTTTAATGGTATTCCTGAAATATTATCATTTAATGAAAATGTAGAAAGCTTTGGTCAAGTAAAAGGAGTTTCATATTTTAACTCTCCAGACATACCATCTGATACAAAGTCAATTAGAATAAAAATTGATATAGAAAAACCAAGATATGAAAACACTACACCTGTTATTTACTCATATCAAATAGCCGGAAGAGTTGAACAATTATGACGATAAGCAATATACAGAAGGAAAAATTCTTAAGCACCTTATATAAGAGTCTTTATGCTGGTGGAAACAAGCCTAACGAGCAGGAGATATTAGAGTTCTTTTCTAAGTACTTTTCCAAGTATGAGCCAGGGCAGCCACTAGATATAAATGCTCAAGTATTTAGACAGATGGCATTTGGTCAAGTTGAAATTTTTAATCAAAAAATGCTACATACTCTTTTTAATATAGAGGTTTTGTATGATTCTATATTTGAAAATTCTGATGATTTAATGACTGTAGCAACAGCATTAAATAAAAGATTAAATAACTTAAAGTCTAAAAGAATGATGTTAGAAAATAGAGTGGATGACTTAATTTTCGCTAATCAAAATTCAGAAGGATACTATGCAGCATACTCAGACAACTTTGCCTCAACAAATGGATCTGATCTAAATTATACTTCAGCTTTTGTCGACACAGTTAACGGTAAAGTTTCACTACCAACATTAAAGTCTTCGATTTTTGATTTACTCTCCACTAGTTCAATTGTAGCAAGCGCACCAACATATTCTCTGAGTTTTAATAAAACGCAAATAGATTTAAATAAGAAGTTTTCTGAAGATTCTTTTTTTGGATCTGTTTTTGATGGCTTAGAAAATACTGAATGGCAAAACATATTTTATTTTGACACTATAGGTTTAGTTAGTTTTTCGATCAACTTGCCTATAGCTAGAAATGTAATCTTATCAAAGATAGAAGGAAGACTAAATACTATTTCCCCAACTGATATCTATGTAAAAGTAAACTACGCGGATGCCAATAAGGTGTCGGAGGTATTGAATAAAAAATCTACTAAAGATTATGATAGATTTTCCTTTAGCTTTGACCCGGGCAATGTTGGGTCAATAGATATATTTTTTGTTAAAACAGAACCAGACGTCATAGAAGATAATAGAGTTAGTAGATACGGGTATAGATATGGTATTAGAGACATAGCTATCAGTGGACAATATTACGATAAGTCAGCGTTATTTGTATCTGCTCCAATATCATTAAATTCAAATGATAATAGCAACTTAGTAATAGATGCTGTATCGGTAGATGTTGGAGAAAATTCACAAGATGGTTCTGTTAATTACTTTGTAGCAGAAGATAACGAGTCCGCTCAATCAATATCTGATTTTTCCTGGATTCCAATTTCTCCAGAACAAAGTACTCAGAACTCTTTTTCTACAACAGTTAATTTTTCTGGCTCTTCTCTAAAATCAAAAAAGATATTAAATGATGTAGAAAACTCTACAAACTCTTTGAAGAAAATACCATTAGTTTCAAAAAATACTTCCAAGAACTTAAATGAACAAAATCCAACAGTTGACCTATATCCAAATCAAACAATATATAGAATAGCAAAGCTTGATCAATTGGATAACCCAGTTAGTTCTTATCTATTAGATGGTATAAATTCAGTTTCTGGTAATTATATAAATTATCAAAATAGTATTTATAATGAAAACGATTCCTTGGCTACTTGGGGAAATATTTTATCTGGAAAATCAAGTGTTAGGCAAATATTCTCTATACCATCTTATGAAATATCTAATAATTCTATATTTTTTTCTGGTCCAAACTTAAAATCAATTAGCGTTTTATTGGAAACTAAAATATTCTGCGCTAATGACATCACAATTAGACACTTGTTGGTTAAGAATGATAGCGTTTCCAAGAGCTGGGATGTTGCAGTCTACCTAAATGGAAGGCCATCAAGTGTTCCTTCTGGGGTAACTTCAGAGTTGATTGAATGGAACTTCAAAGCGGGAATTAATACAATTAAGGTAGCTATAGATATAAAGGATAGTGCAAACGGTTCAATTAGTTTAATGGATTCTAAATCATTATTAGATTATGGTTTAGTTTATAGTCAATACTATGGCTATGTAGATCCAATAGAGTTTAAAGTCAATAGATCATCATACGACAAGGTATTTACTATTGAAAATTTTTTCGGCAATAAAGAAGTTCTATGTAGGGATAATATCAGTAATAATTCAAGACTGTTTTATTACTCAAACAACCCAAACCCAGTAACTGCCTTAAGATTTAGGGCCGACATATCTAGGGGTAGAAACCCATTGTCCTCTCCAACTATTGATTATTTTAAATTAAAGTTTAAGAATTCGGAAAATTATTCCGATATATCAGCAAATGAATTATCCTATAATAATTCAACAACAAGTGAATATTAAAGTTTACTATAGCTAAAGTAGGAGATACACATGCCGATAAGTTACCTAGACCCAAATAGTAAAAAAATAATTAGAGAACCATTAGTCAAGAGGTTTAGATCATTCTATAGATCTCCAAGAAAGAGTGGTCAGGAAAATCTCTTTAATCAAAAAGTTTATATGGATATGAACAGACTGTATTTAGAATTAGAACTTCTTGATACAGCTATAATTGATAAAGTAAAGATTTTTCTAGGAGCGGAAAAAGATGAAACCCATGAAATCCGAACTATTTCAGATGAGATAACTGGTGAAGAATACTATGGTAGAGTCTATGACCTTTCTACTGATTCAATTTCGATGTACGACTATAGTGCAAGTGATACAATAGATTACCTGGAAACTACTGATACAATTGGCGGAAGTTTGTCAAGATTATTTTATAAAATTAATAAATTAGAAAAACAGACTGGATAATTAATTAAAATGTCAGATTACCTAAACACAGAAAATAAAACAATACAGTACAACGGTCCTGTAGATAGTGCTGACTTTAACATGAGGGCAGAACAGAACTATCAAGATTTAGTTCACCTCTATAATAGATCTGGTGTATTGGATCAGAAGTTGAGTCAGGCTTTTGAAAGAGTATTAAAAGATCATTTATTTATCTCTAGAGCTATAGCAGATCTAGAAGATAGGGTAAAGGCAATTGAATATAATACTGATTCACCTTATAAAAAACTCTCTATATATAGCTATTCTCAAATAGATGTAGCTGGTTTTGTTAGTGACGCACAGTTTGCACTCTCAAGTTCTGAAGCACTTAGTTTTGATCATGTGTATAATCTAATAACACTGCCAAAGGTTGATGGTTCTTCTTATTCTAAGCTTAAGTTTTTTAGCGGCTTAGGAGAACAAACAATTCCAGATTTTCTAGAAACAAAAATAAAGAATGACTTTGTTAGTGTTGATACACCTGGTGCACTAGTGGATACTAGTCCAATGTTTCACGCACTTTTAGATAGGTCTGATAAATTCTGGAAACGAAATATCATAGCCGACTCAGCTTTGGGATCGGGCGCCCAAATGTTTGCCTACTATAAGATCCCCAATGCCTATTCTGGATCCGATACATCAAACTACTTGTCCTTATCTCCATATCCATTATTTGGGGTAGACATTCTTTCTATTGAATATACTACAAAGGTAGAGCCATCTCTTGAAGAATCAGATGGATGGACTCCTTTGAATTTTAATAGACTATATGATAGCGAATCTGATGCGATAGGTAGAGTTGCTCCAGGTGGATGGTCAATAGCCGGTTCTGACGTAGTTCTTAATGCTGGGCCGATGGGATTCTATTTCCCTCCAATAAAGATTACTGCAATTAGAATAAATATGAGACAAAGAAATTATATTTTAGAGAATGGTAAATACGTATATACATATGGCTTATCTGATTTAGATGTAAGATCGCAAAGGTTCTTGGAAACTGGAAGAACAATAATCAAGTTCACCGCCCCAGAAGGAACATTGATCTATTCTGTAGACGAGGTCATACCAAAGATGTATAATGTCCCTGAGGAGTTAATATCTACGGCTTTCAGCTATAGGGTAATCTATAAGGATAGCGGAGTTTATACACTTGATGAGGTTTCCGGTTCGTCTTCAGTCTGGATAGAAGTAACCCTAAATCAGCTTGGGGATGGAACAGCTCCAGTCCTATCTGATCTAATAGTTAATTATAGCTAATTTTAATAGTTAATAAGTGGCTATTTGATTTTACTATAAATACCACAATATTCTTTTAAGGAGACTATACAATGGCAACTTACTACGTTGGCCCAAGGCCAGTACTCAAGGGTCGTTCAACCGCTGACATGGTGAACCCTTTTAAGGGTACAGCTGGAACCTACTCTTTCTATCCCCTCTTTGCACCAGGTCTTTTAACTGGAGCTCCAGATAATAATCATGTTCCTGGAACTGGTTATCATCCAGGCAATGTCTTGCTATCGCAGTTGTTTACTGGTTCTACGCTGTATGTAGGGACCACTCCATTAGCTGGAGAATTTGCAGATGGAACTACAACATTTGGTGGAATGAGATTCCGTCCAAGTGAATACAAGGGTCTTACAACAGCTAAGGCGCTAGATGGCGGTCATGCAAAGCGCACAACCGACTATAGTCTCTACAGTAACTACATCTTTGACGGTGTGACCTCAGCAGAAGCATTTGCTAACCTAGGTCACGCAGAGCGCACAACAGCTTACAGCCTCTATAACAACTACATCTTCGACGGTGTAGCATCAGCAGAAGTAATGCCAGCTGGTTATGGACAAGCTAATACTGCTAGTGAATACGGTCGCAATAAAGTTGGTGAGTACAAAGGTGTACCATCAGCAGTCGCCCTTTAACAATAGGAGAAAACAATGCCAGATCAAAAATTAATTAAAGATGTACTTGAAAGAGCTCTTTGGACTGCAGCACAAACATTCATTGCTGTTTATACAGTTGGTGGAGTTGACCAAGCTAAAGCAGCAGCGACAGCTGCAGCAGCAGCAGGGCTTAGCGTTATCAAGGGATTCGCAGCAACAAAAATTGGAGACAAAGAGTCTGCTGCAACTTTGAAATAATTAGTTAAACACAACATAAGAAAATCCTAGCTGATATACTTGTCAGTACGGAAACCGACGCATCTACTTAGCGTAAGATAGTTATCCCGCCCCAATCAGGGCGGGATAACTGTTTTAAAGGGTCTCTTATATAAGTTTTTGTAGTTTTGTCTAGAGTTAATGAGGATTATAAATGTTTTTAGATCAGTTAAATACGGTAATCAGAGACAAAGCCCTTCCATTAGATGTTGCTGAAAAGTATCTCAACCTATATATAGGTGAAGCGGATTGGAAAACACACATTTCAAAACTATGGATGAATCTTGAAAACAAGAATAAGAATTCTGACATAAGCAAAGAAGATATAAAGAGGGCAATATCTTGCACGATGTTATTGCCAACAATGGAGAAAACAAATATCCCTGATCCAGTTCACCTCATTTTATTTTGGTGCCCTACCTGGAATCAGTACAAGGAAAGAGATTGGTTTTCTTTATTTTTAGATATAGTTAAGAAAGATTTGTATATACAAACCAATCAAAAGGAGTTACTATCGATTGGCATCATAGATCCAATTGATTATTCTCCATTAACTAGACAAAGCTTTAATTGGTTATATACTCAGGCGGAACAAAACGGTGATTTAAATGACAAGAATAAAGATATCATAACTAAGAAAATGCAAAACCTAGTTAGAATATATGGTGGTGCAGTTATATCAAATGTATTTCAAAATCACAAGAATGTAATAGACAAAGTTTTTAACTGGAGAAGTGGATATTTTTTCGAAAGAGAAATATATAACGTGTATAATTATGACCAGATAAAAAAGATCAAGAAAACAGAAATAGAAAAATTAAACCCTAAGTACGTAAAAACTTTAGCATTAGCAAAATAAGGAGATAGTATGTCAGAAGAAATCGAAAACGGAAACCCAGATCTAACACCGATTGCTACTAAGCAATCTTCTATGTTTTTATTCAGGTTAACTGATGATTTCATAGAATCATATAGGTCTAAGTCCGCACCATTTGGATACAGGGATGCAGCTGGGAACTCCGTTGGAGAGATAACTTTTCTTCGAACTTACTCTAGATTAAAAGAAGATGGAACAAAAGAGACATGGTCTGACGTATGTGAAAGAGTTATCAACGGAATGTACTCCTTGCAGAAAGATCACTGCAAAAAGAATCGCCTACCATGGAACGATGCTAGAGCACAAGCTAGTGCTAAAGAAGCCTTTGATAGATTATTTAATCTTAAGTGGACTCCTCCTGGTCGTGGTCTTTGGGCTATGGGAACAAACATTGTAAATATACAAAAGAATTCCGCTGCATTACAGAACTGCGCGTTTGTTTCTACTGGTGAAATGAATAAGTTTAACCCAGCAAAACCGTTTGCATTTCTTATGGAAGCATCAATGCTCGGTGTTGGTGTGGGTTTTGACGACAAAGGTGCAGATAAAGATTTTATTATCTATGAACCAAAAGAATCAACAACGTACATAATACCTGATACTAGAGAGGGTTGGGTTGAGTCTATGGCATTGCTACTTAACTCATACCTCAAAGAGAATCAGCCTACGTATAACTTTGATTATTCTTTAATTCGCCCAAACGGTACTCCAATTAAAACATTTGGTGGTGTAGCTGCTGGTCATGAGCCGTTAGAGAGGCTTCATGATCATATAAGAAAAATGTTTACTGGACGCAAAGGTGACAAGTTAACACGCATAGACATAGCAGACATTGGAAATGTTATTGGAGTATGTGTAGTATCCGGAAACGTTCGTCGTTCAGCTGAGTTGTTAATTGGCCGTTTAGATGATCAAGATTTCTTAAACTTAAAAAATTCAGAACGCTTTCCTGAACGCAACTCATATGATTCATCTGCTCCAGGTTGGGGTTGGATGTCTAACAACTCTGTAGAAACAGTAGTTGGCGCAGACTTATCTTCTATAGTAGAAGGCATCTCTCTCAACGGAGAGCCTGGTGTTCTTTGGATGGACATGTCCCGTAAGTATGGACGTCTAGCTGATCCACCAAACAACAAGGATCACAGAGTTGCAGGCTATAACCCATGCGCTGAGCAGTCACTGGAATCATATGAGTGTTGCACCTTGGTGGAGACATATCTCAATCGTCACGACAGCCTAGAGGACTATAAGCGTACTCTAAAGTTTGCATACCTCTATGCCAAGACTGTTACGCTCCTTCCTACTCACTGGGAAGAGACTAACGCAATCATGCAACGCAATCGTCGCATAGGCGCATCAATGTCTGGTGTTGCAAACTTTGCTGATCGCGTTGGAGTTCCGGCACTTCGTGAATGGATGGATCAGGGATATAAGACTATTCAGCGATATGACAATGTTTATTCTGAGTGGTTGGGTATTCGTGAATCGATTAAGATGACGACTGTCAAGCCTTCTGGAACCGTATCTATTCTTGCTGGTGAATCACCTGGCGTACACTGGACACCAGGTGGCAAATACTTTAATAGAACTATCAGATTCTCCAACGAGGATCCGATGCTACCACTATTTAGAATGGCCAACTATAGAGTCGAGCCAGCTTCTGAATCACCAAATACAACTTCTGTTGTGTATTTCCCAATTAAATCCGATGCTGAAAGAGCTGAAAAAGATGTTACAATCTTTGAAAAAATGTCTTTAGCCGCAACCGCACAACGCTATTGGTCAGACAACTCTGTATCTGTAACAATATCTTTCAATAAAGATACTGAGGCAGAACATGTCGGAACTGTATTACATATGTACGATGGACAGCTTAAGACAGTATCCTTTTTGCCAAGCGGCAACGATACGTATCCACAAATGCCATATACTCAAATAACAGAAGAAGAATATACGGAAGCTTCGACATCGTTGTTCCCTATAGATTTGACTGGAGTGTATGCCGGTATGGCTGCTGATGCAATTGGTGAACGTTACTGCACAACTGATTCTTGTGAAATTAAATTTATCAAGGACAACATAAAAGTATAGGTTGGTCTACTGTGTCAGATGACAAAAATTTTGATAAGATATTTTCAGAAATAACTTCTCCACAAAATATAGGCTCTATGCCGGGCATAGTTGGTGCTCTCTCGTTAAATAACGCAAGAGATTATTCTTTGTTTTTGTCTGAATTAATTACAGCTATACAGGAAATAAATTTAATTATAGTTAATCTTACTGAAGACTCTGATGAGCCATTTGAAATACCACTTGAAGTAGTACAAATCTTAGAAATGCTATATGCAAAGACGAAAGATTTCAACAACTATATGGTAAACTTGGATCAAGATGATATAGGATACTATATCTACATAGACGAAGAAGAAGATTATGACGATGAATCAGAAGACGGAAAATGAAGATTACGATAATAACGCAATACCTGTTTTAGATAAGGGTTATGTTAGATTAGTTGATGTTATGGGTAGTGACCTATCCGTAGTCAACGCCGCAAGAGCATCTTTTGCCAAAGAATCAAATGAGCTTTCTGTACAAGACGCAAGACTAATAGATTTTTTAGCAAGAGAAAATCATATGTCACCGTTCCGTCACGCATTTCTAACATTTGAATTTAAAGCTCCACTTATGGTTGCTAGGCAACATTGGAAATATGTAGTTGGATCAGATCATACAATGGATTCCTGGAATGAATCTTCGAGAAGATACATAACTATGGATCCAGAATTCTATATACCTGGACCAGAACAATGGAGACTTGCTGCAGAGAATAAAAAACAAGGTTCTTCTGGGTTAGCTGGTCCATGGACTGGTTCTATATTAAATACGGAACTAAAACAATTGGTTGATAAGTGTGAATCTATCTATAACATGGCGCTTGAGCAAGGCATTGCTCCAGAGCAAGCTAGATTATTCCTGCCAGCATATGGCATGTACGTTATATATAGATGGTCATGCAGTCTTCAGTCCGTTGCCTTATTCCTAAATCAAAGATTAGGGGAAGAATCTCAAGTGGAGATTCAAGAGTATGCAAAAGCTGTATTCAATCTAACAAAAGAAAAGTTTCCAGTATCAATAGATAGACTGGTTTCGATACATGTATAAAAACATGCTATTGTTTATAGTATTTTCTTTTTTGATTAACTGGACTATAAGTTTGCAGATGTTAAATCAATCTTCTAAACAGAAAAGTATTAAATTTACAGCAATCGCACTGGCTTTGACTACGGGAACCATTGCAGGGTTTATAATTTCTCTTATATTATGACTGTAATATCTAAAAAAGATAGACAGTTCATGAAGATGTGTATCGATAGCTCAAAAACATTTTCTACTTGTGGTAAAAAACAATACGCAGCTATGCTGGTAGATGAATATAATCACATAGTTGGGTTTGGTTATAACGGTGGACCAAGAGGTTTCCTACACTGTAATGAAGGTGGCTGTAGACGCTTTCTTGAAAACTCAAAAAGTGGATCAGCTTACGACAATTGTATAGCAATCCATGCAGAAGCAAACGCTTTACTCCATTCTGACTATAGTTCAAGGCCAAAAAAAATATATGTAAATGGTCCTCCTTGTTTTAGTTGCGCTAAGTTGATAGCCAACAGCACCTTAGATACTGTATACTATCTGTATGATTCTGACTATAAGAATTGGGAAGATGTAGAATCTTTTTTATTAAAAGCAAATGTACAGACTATAAGGATAGATAATGGCAGCCTCTAAATTAAATTATATTGTAGTATACAAAAACCACAGTCAGGTCTATGGTTGTTCTTCAAAAAAAATAGCTGTAGAATCACCTCCACCGGAGGGTTACACAAATGATGATAAGAGAATACTTTTTGCAACATTTGAACCAGACACAAGTTCTTTGTGTGTTTACCCTGTATCATTAGACGATATAGAAATTGAAGAAGTAAAAGTTAAGAAAGCTAAAAAGAAAAATGACTAAGAAAAAAGTAGAAAAAAAGAAAGTAAATATCAAACTTGAATCTGGGCAAACATATTTAATTACTTCTATAGATGAGATGTTGCAAATAGCAAATTCTTTGATACACTTAGCCTCTTCAATCAAGGATGAAAAAGACAAATTGTCTGTACTTAATTTAAGTGAAGAAGCAATAAAGGCAATGACCGAAAACAAATTTATAGGAGGATCTTCAGATGAAGATGAAGATTGGAATTAGTATTATAGTGGTGGCAGCATGTTCTTATTTGGTATATAATCAAAAAAGAAAAGTTAAATTTGATTACTTTAATAATGTTTCAGAAGAATACTTCAAGGAATACGCAAAGGAATATAATCCACAAAGTAGTTTCATAGAATTCTTTGATAAGGAAAACATAAAAGAAGCCTTTAGTAGATATGATAAATATTTAGATCTTGGCTTGAATAAAGAAGACGCATTTAAGTCTGTAGTAGAAGATAAGAGAAATAAATGATAGATTTATGTGTTGTAAACTACAACACTAGGCCACTCCTACAAAGGTTATTGGATAATTTGCATGAGGGTGCGAGTGTGGATAATAAGTTTTGGAATCTATATATAGCTGATAACGACTCCAGTGATGATACAGTCGACTGGCTAAAAGAAAATGACGATAGATATCAAATAGATAGAATAGATTTAAATAAGAATATTGGGTATTCAGCAGCTATCAATAAGCTTGCAGCAAGAGGTTCCAACAACGTCATTGGCATTTTAAATGCAGACGTATGGTTTACCAACGAAGACATTAAAAAGATATGTCAAATTTTTAACCAAGAACCAGATGTCCATATCCTTGGCCCAAAACAAAGAGACGAATACGGCAATATCAAACATGCCGGTATAGTAGGTACCAATACGGAACCAAGACATAGAGGTTGGAACGAAGTTGACCGCGAAGATAATCTATATAAAGATAGGGTTAATTGCGTAACAGTTTCCGGGTCTGCATACTTCATTAGAAGATCAGTTTGGAATGCCCTAACAAACGATGAAGAGTATAGAAAGATGTACCCCGATGCAATAGGAGCCTTCCTGCCAACGCCTCATTACTATGAGGAGACTTGGTGCTCCTACTTCGCACGTCATCGTGGCTACAATGTAGTGTATGATGGTAGCGTATCAATTGGTCACAGTTGGCATGCATCATCACCAAAACCGGGTGAAGGCTACAGTCATGCCGACGCTCAATTTAAAGTAAGTCAATCAATATTTCGCAAAGCCTGCGATTTCATAGGAATAGAAAGAGATTAAAATGTCAGATCAATTTAATGTTTATTTATATAATGCAGAAGTAGTTAAGATAGTTGACGGAGATACATTTAAGATCAAGATAGATCTTGGTTTTGAGGTTCATATTGGCCCAAAGAGTGTCAGACTATATGGCGTTAACACACCAGAAAGCCGTACAACAAACTTGGAAGAAAAGAAGATGGGCCTTGCTGCAAAAGAGTTTACTGATCAATGGATCAAGAAAGCTAATAATAAAGTAAAGATCGAAACTATTCTAGATAAGAATGAAAAGTATGGTAGAATTCTTGCTAGAGTATGGAACGAAGCTGGCGAATGCCTTAATACAGAAATTGTTAAGGCTGGATTAGCTAGAGAATACTTTGGCGTAGGCGACAAAACTTTTGAGGAATTCAAGAAGGCATAATGCAAACATTTTTACCATACGCAAATTTGCAAGAGTCAGTTCGGGTATTAGATTATCGTAGACTTGGAAAGCAACGAGTAGAAACTTTCCAAGTCTTAAACATCTTACTTGATCGCACTCCAACAAAAGGTTGGCGCAATCATCCGGTTACTGTTATGTGGACCGGCTATGAATCAGCTCTACAGCTTTATCAGAATTACACCATTCAAGAGTGGATTAGCAGAGGTTACAAAAACACCATGCTATTAGAAGAGATAGATATAGATTCAGTAGCTATGCCACCATGGTTTGGCTTAGAAGAATTTCATCGTTCACACAGATCAAATCTTTTGCGTAAAGATTACGAATATTATTCCCAATATTTTGACGAAGATCCTAATCTTCCATACTATTGGCCAGCTAAAGAGGTAGCTAATGCAAACTAGAGTATTCTTAAAAACTTTTCAAGAGTTTAGGAAATAAAACATTGATTAAATATTATCCTAATTTTTTTACCGAAGAAGAAATCTTTGGTGCAGTTGCACTTGAGGTTCTACCTAACGCAAAATACTTAGAACAAAAAATACAAGATAAAATTAGTTCAACAATAAATAAGCAGTTAGAAAAATATACTTTCGAGTATGAGTTTGTTGTTTATAATTTTAACACTAACGAATCTATGGGTCTTCATTATGATTTTAGTTATACCACACCACCACACATTTCAGTTGTTGTGTATTTAAATAGCCAGTTTGAAGGTGGAGAAATTTGTTTTCCAGATTATGAATTAGAAATTAAACCAGCAAAAGGTGATTTATTATTTTATGACTCTAGTATTAAGCATGAAGTCAAAGAAATAAAATCTGGAAATCGTTTAGCAGTTGGTTTGTTTTGGAATATTAAAGACTGATAATATTAAATAAACTTTAAAAATTACCGTTAAGCCTATAGAGAATAGTAAGGAAACTAAAAATGCAAACTAGAGTATTCTTATCAGGAGCAATAGAAGACATCCAATCTGACTTTAAATATAGTTGGAGAAATGAGGCGACGTCTCTTCTAGATCATAGGGGTTTTAAGGCGGTTAATCCAATGAACTACGCCCTAGAAGAGGAAGACTGCGAGCCAAAAGAAATAGTAGACAAAAATCTTTTCTTGCAAAAAAGTTGTGATATTATTTTAGTAGAATATACATTACTCTATAGGGCATACATTGGAACAGACTTTGAAATGACCTGGGCACATCTGAATAATCAACCAGTAATTGTTTGGGCTCATCAAGATATACAACACAGAATTTATCTTAAGTTTCTTGCCACAAAAGTTGCAGATACTCTTGAAGAAGCTGTAGAATATATATCTAATACATATCCATCAACTAAATAAAGGAAATAATATGGCAGAAAATAAGTTCAACTATTTTGAAGTAACTACTTCTTATGTTGTTAAGGCCAAGAATAAGTCAGAGGCTGAAAAGGTAGTCCTTGGACGTCGTGGCGTTAAGGGCGAAATTATTACCAGTAAGACTAACGTAGATCGAATCTCGGCTGTAGAAGTCCGAGAAATGTTGGAGATCTAAGAATCCTATTAACTAGAGGGTAACACTATTTACTTAGTGTTACCCTCTATAAACCTTAAGGAAAGTATATGATATACGCTCAAATGGTGGGCAGAAATGAAGAGGGAAGATTTCTAGAGGAAGTTCTAGAAAGGCTTTCACAGCAAGTAGATGGTATTGTTTTTACCGATGATTGCTCTACTGATAACACAGCTAAAATAGCAGAAAAATATTGTCACGTTTATTCAACTCCAGAGCAACTGTTCACAAAACATGAGGGTCAACTAAGAGCTTTTGCTTGGTCCAACATGTGCCAGCATGCAAAACTTGGTGACTGGATTGTGGCAATCGATTGTGACGAAATGCTGTATAATAAAAACGATATAGATAATCTTAATATCTCATCTGTTCTATCAAATTCGCCTTACGACGTTGCCAATGTTCGCTTTTACCACATGTGGAACGAGAATCAATGGCGCACAGATAAGCTATGGGCTCCAAATAATAGCAGTAGAATCTTCAGATTTAAAGAAAATGGTGGCTTCGCCAATAGGAAATTAGCCTGTGGTTCAGAACCTACATATGTAGTTGACTGGATTGCACAAAGAAACTTCTGGATTGACTCAGGTTTAGTCATGAAACATCTTGGATATGTAAGAGATGAAGATAAGATCTCTAAGCATCAAAGGTATTCGACTTTAGACGGTGGAGAATTTCACGCATTAAATCATATCAACTCAATAATAGACCCAAATCCAGTCTTGATTGACTGGGGAAATTTCTTAAGGTAGGAAAAATGAAAAAAGATATTAGAATTGCAACACACGCACAAACGATTCAATCGCTAACTTTAAAAATGCTATCCAAGGAACGTTTTGCTTATGTTAATTTTCCTCGATCAGCACTCATTGCTATGGGTAGTCCAGATATGAAGAAAGCTTCTAAGGACTTTGGTGATTCAATAAGTAAATCATTTAGCATTAATGATAAGAATTTTATGAAAGGAATACCTTTAGCTTTTGTAAATTCTAATGATTCAGATAATGAATTAGATTATTCAAAAGTGGATTCTAATCAGAGATACTATAACTCAACAACACTTGAAAACTACTTTAATAATAATGAAGTAGCTTTTACATCTTTTGTAGACTTTTATATAAGAAATACCCCATATGTTGTAGTTACATTTCATGATAGAAAAGTAATTACAAGGGTTCTAGGATCACCTGTGGACACAATTTATGTTCCATATAATGATTATTATGATAAGCTAGATTCTATAATTGAAACTTTGGCAACCTATACCGGTAAAGTTGATACAGTTATTTTGGATTGTCCGCTACTTTCTGCTGCTTTAGCTGGTAAGATATGGGACGAATTGAATTTTTCTATAATAGATTTTGGGAAGGTAATCGGTTTTGCTCGAGCAAGATTTAGCAATAGGATTTCCCAAAATGAAAAAACAGATTGAAGACAAAGAAGATGATCTATTTTTAATAGATCTTTTATTTGAATCAGATCTAACCATTTCAGCTATAGCCAAAGAACTTGGTTATTCATTTGCTCAGTTAAATAAAAAAATTAATTCACTTGGTCTTTCTTGGATTAAAGAGCAAAAGAAAAAAACATCAAGAGGTCAAGCTGCACTTACTCAAGCAATGCAAAAGCTTTTTCCTGGACAAAAGATCATAAACGAACATCACATAGGTGAGCGTTTAAGAATCGATGTATTCTGTCCAGAATATAGAATAGGTGCAGAGTTTCATGGTAGGCAACACTTCTATTATACTGAAAGATTTTTTGAATCAAAATATGATTTTATTCAAGCTCAAAAAAGAGATGAAAGAAAATTAGAACTTTGCAAGCAAGAAGGAATAACATTAGTTGTATTTAGATACAATGATGAGCTGAGTGAACAAGCTGTTTATGATAGACTATTACAGGCGATAAGATTAAGTCCTCATGTTCCAGAAAATATAAAAACGAATAAGAAGAGCATTACTCAAAATAAATTTTATCAGGATAGAAAAAAGCAATACAACGAAAGAAAGAAAGAGACATATAAAAAAATGAAAAAGAGAAGAGATAATCATGAGTGATATTGAATCTTCTCCCGTAACTCAACCAATTGAGTATCAGATATTTGCTCTTTCATTTAGAGAAAAGGGAGCAATATCTTACTTTAAAGATAATCTAGATCCACAGATTGTTGGGATTAACGATAATCAACACGGTGTTCACGAATTCTATAATGCTCTTTTGTCATATGTTTCTAGTACAGATCTAGATATAGTCGATCCAATAGTATTTAAGAATTGGATACAACTAGAAAGCCGTGTCTTTGAGGCGCTTAATGGAGACGAGGGAGTTAATGCTCTTATGAGCGTCCTCTCTGATATGCAGCTGGCTAGCCCTGAAGCTGTTGTTCAGGTTCTTAAACATAAAGATAATAAAATTAAACAGAAAAACTATTTAAAAGAGTTAGAAATAATTATAAGCCAAAAGGGTATAAAAACAGAAGAAGATCTTGCGAGAATGTCTGAGATTTCTAATCTCATTAATGATCTAGAGAACAGTGCTAGTTATGATCCGCTTGATGGAGTTGTAACGGCTAACCAAATAATAGAAAAGATTGACTCACTATTAGACACTCCGGACTTTTTGCCAACTCAATTTAAGTCTTTGAATAGAGCAATGGGCTACACCAATGAGGGAGGCTTCTTTAAGGGGGCGGTACATGCGATCATAGCAGCCTCTGGAAAGGGCAAGAGCACATTTGCTAAATGCCTAGTGAATAACTGGTTAGATTCTGGATATAAAGCTTTATACATAAACTTCGAAGAAGCTAGAAATCACTGGGAACGTATATTGATGACTCAGATAACTGGCAAGAACGTTTATTCAGAAGTTGATAAATGGTCTGAAGAAGAAAAAAATAAACATATTAAAACTTTTACAGATAAGTTAACCGAATGGGGTGATCGTCTGATGGTCAAGCATGATCCAGATACTCCATATTTTGAGGACCTAGAAAGCTGGCTAAGAGACATCCTAATCCAGGGTGAACACATGCCGGACGTCATAGTTATCGACACTATCCAATCAATGTTTACTAGATCTAAGGGTAAAGCTAGATGGGGTGAATTTGAAGAAATGATGGTTCGTCTTGAAAAAATAGCTAGAGACATGAACTGCGTATTGATAATCACTGCACAAGAAAACTCAAATAGAATGAAGGAAAAAAGAGAAATAGTCATGCAGTCAGACACTGGTGGTTCTCTAGCTATACAGCAAAAGTGTGCAGTAACTATATTTATCACAGAAAAAAAATTAGTTAGTGGTGATGATTCGGAAGATGAAAATGTAATGCAGTTACAGATACCAAAGAATAGAATTACTGGTTCAACATTTTCTTATGAGCCACCACTGGTTAGATATGTCGATTCCAAAAAGTCTTACGTAGAGTACGAAATGGTTACACCCGGATCCTATGATGCCTCATCAATTTTAGATGACTTATTAAACAATGGAGATTTTAACTAATGAAATTAATTACACCAGAATCCCTAAAGGACTTTCAAACCTGCTCATTACTTTACGAGTATAGATATAATCAAAAACTACCAGAGTCAATAGGTGGTAGAGATCTATTGTCTATTAGATTTGAAAATACTTTAAAAGAAATTATATATTACTTCTTTTATAAGAAACAAGGTGGCTACACACCGTCGTATGCATCGCTTTTGAATAGATGGGAAAAGCTTTGGTTTGCCGATAACGTTTCATCGTACGATATCATGACAGAGCAACACGAAAGTGCATATGGAAACAGCGCTAGCCTTACGACCAAAGCTGCTTCTGCTCTATTGTCTTTCTATGAAAACTTTTCAGACGAAGAATACATACCGATTGCAATAAATGAAGATTGCATTATGCCAGTCACCCCAAAGGTTAAGATAAAAGACAAATTTGATATAATCCTTTATAAGAATAATAAATATTATGTTATTAAGATAATGTTTAACTATAAGAATAGTCACCAATATATGTATCAAGTAAACTTTGCTACGATGTACAATGCGTTTGCGGTAAAGCATGGTGATAGAATTTCTAAAGCATCTTTTGGTTACATAGATTTATTAACGTCCAAAGTTTCTTTTGTTGATTTTGAAATAACAAAAGAAGATCTTGATTCTTTAAGATTTTGGGCTGATGAATTAGAGCAAGCAGAAAAATTTATTCCAAGAAGAGGGTTGACCTGGTATTGCAAGAAATGTCCGTTTGATAAACCTTGTTCTAAGTGGTCAAATTGGTCAAAAGATGCAGACGAATAGATTTGGTGTTATACTTGAAACCAAGGTATCTAAAAGTTTATTTACACTTGCAAAAGAAAATAAACAAACTCCTTATGAATATTTAAAATCTATAATAGATGAAAAGTATCAAATTTACTTAAAAGAAAAACTAAATTGGGATTCAGATTATGAGTAAAAAAAGTATATTAGATGAGTTATTAAATGAAGATGTTTCATTCAAGCCAAATGAAGAAGAAGATAAGTTATTAACTCCTCTTATGGAGGAAATTAATCTTATTGCTAGTCAACAAATTAGACTATTTGTTAGATCAGTTTTACTTCAGGCAAAAACATTTTGGAAAATACCATCTAGTTTTTCAGGTAAATATCATCCAGCTGATGAGCATGGTGCTGGTGGTAACGTTCTTCATACAAAGAGGGTTGTCAAAGTCTCTAAGGTTATATGCGATTCCTATGGATTACTTCCGCACGAAAAAGACATAGTGTACGCAGCATGCTTATTGCATGATGTGACTAAGGGTATAGCTCATGATGATAGTAAAGAAGATTTCTTCTACGACCCAATGCATCCGTATACGGTTGGAGCTTTTGTTAAAAAGTGTCAAGACAATGATAAAAAGTATGGTTCAGAATCCGCATCATCTACTCTTTTTTTAGATGAAGAAACTGTTCAGTCAATACTTAGATTGGTAAGATGCCACCTTGGTCCATGGTCTCCCATTCCGGAAACTGTACCTAGTACTTACATGGATATGATAGTACACTTGTCAGACAACGTCGCCTCAAAACTGCATACAATTGTTGAAATTAGTGATAACAAATGACAATAGAAAATCCAGACAAGATGCATGTTAGAGCGTACATAAATGAGTCTTTAGAATTCCTTATTAAAGAATCAATATACTACAGATCTAACAATGAAAATATTTTGGAACACAATCGACTAGTAGCTTGGCATATGGAAATGGATAGTGGTAAAATACATATACCATGAAACTTCCTTTAGATAAAGATAAATTTATTTCTCAATGGAAATATGTTGAGGTTGCTAGATATGTTCCCAACCTGGATAGGGTGATTAGGGATAAGAATGGTGATGATCCAGTCTTCTATGAAATGGAAAACATAGATCAATATAGACAAAAGCATAACAACCTTGGACTGTACACATCTGTTTGGCATTTTAATTCCGCTGATATAAACAAGGCTATCAGGTTAGGATCATTATACTTTGACTTAGATAGTGAAGATATGAATTTGTGTTACGAAGAAGCGCAAAGACTATATGGTTATTTGTCTATGTATATTCCGCAAGAATCACTGTTGGTTTATTTTACTGGAAAAAAGGGTTTTCATATAGAGTGTGAAGCAATTGGCTTAGGTATTAATCCATCAAACGAACTGCCAAAAGTTTTTAGGTATATAGCAAATAAGCTAAAAGAAGATCTATCTATTTCTTCAATGGATTTTAGTGTTTACGACATGAGAAGAATGTGGAGGCTGCCTGGATCTTTACATCAGGCAACAAAGCTATTCAAGACTCTCTTGCCAAAAGATATATTTTTATCTGGAATAGATAAGATTATTACTTACTCAAGTGAGCCACAATTGCTCGATGTAGTTGAACAGTCTTTTGATTTCAAGGCAAATGAATGGTATAGGCAGTTCACTTATCAGATGGAAGAAGATAAGAATAAACCAAAAGATATACTACAGCATTTTAATAAGTTTGGTTCTTCTAACTTAAAGTCTTTTGATCAGAATCAAAAAGTATTTGAGAAAGAAACACTTTGGATAAAGTGTCCATCAATAAAAAGATTACATGAACAGGCTGAGAATTCTCACTTTTTAGAACACGAAGCCAGATTATTTTTATGTTCTATATTAACATATAGTGAAGAATCGATTAACTATCTACATGAGATACTAGGTAACTGCGAAGATTATAACCCAAGTAAATCACAAGCTCATATAAATGACTGGGTGAGAAGAAGAGAATTAGGCATAGGTGGAAGGCCTTATACTTGCGAAAGAGCTAATGCAGTTGGCGTAGGGTGTGGCAGTTGTTCTCTTGAGAAGAAAAACAAGTGGGTTAAGGTTGGAGATAGATTTATAGAGACTCAAGAAAAATCTTCTCCATCACCAGTTCGATTTGCTTATAAATCCGCAACGAGAAAGGAGGAGTAATGCAAGATGACAATAATGATGTAATCGGATTATGCACCGACTGCGGAACGGAACAAACAGATAGGCACATGCATAACAGTTCTTTTGCTCAAGCTGGACTGCCAGCAGTATGTAGATACTGTAAGGGTGTAGTAACGGTTTGCTATAAACGTGATAGAGATGATGTATTAAATCAAATAAATATTAAAAGAGGACTTAAGTGAAAAACTGGACAAATCTTCACAACCATACCGTATTCTCCATGTTGGATGGCCATGGTAACGTAGAAGAATATTTATCAAGAGCTAAGTCTTTAGGCATGACAGGTTTAGCCACTACCGATCATGGCAATATACACTCATGGTTAGATTTTTATGATGCTGGTATGGCTTCTGGGGTAAAGCCTATTCTTGGCTCAGAAATGTATCAAGCAAGAAAGACTAGGTTTGATAGAGATGATGAAGAAAGATCCGGTCCCTCTAAAAATGAATGGGAACAAAGAGGACCATATCATATTACGATTTTAGCTAAAAACAATATTGGTTATCATAATATAATTAAAATATCATCTAGAGCCTTTACTGAAGGTTATTATGTTAAACCTAGGGTTGACCACGATTTAATTTCCCAACATTCTGAGGGGATCATAGTCCTCTCTGGGTGTCTGAATGGGGAAGTGTCACAAGCGCTGCTTAGAAACGATTACAGCACCGCATTAAGGCATGCTGCGGCAATGCAGGAGATAGTTGGCAAGGAAAATTATTTTATAGAGATAATGAATCATGGGATAGAAGAACAGATAAAAATAATTCCTGACCTTATTAAAATAGCCAATCAAATTGGAGCTAAAGTAGTGCCGTCTGGCGACTGCCATTATGTGCACCAAAGCGATGCTCACGCTCATGATGTAATGTTATGCGTAGCAACAAACTGCAACGTGCATACTCCTAATAGATTTTCTTTTTCTGAAGATAAATTTTATCTTCAATCTTATGACGAAATGTCTTCTGTATTTTCTGATGAATATTTAAAAAATACAATGCATGTAAATGACATGATAGATCTTAACTTAAAATTTGGCGAAATACATTTTCCAAACTTCCCTATACCAACTAAAGAATCTTCAACAGACTATTTTGAAAGACTAGCCTGGGAAGGTTTAAAGAATAGATATGGCAATCCGCTACCTGATCACATTATAGAAAGAGCTAACTATGAAATTAGAGTAGTGAAAGAGATGGGGTTTCCTGAATACTTCTTAGTCGTATCAGACTTAGTTCGTTGGGCTAAAGAAAATGACATTAGAGTTGGCTGGGGAAGAGGATCAGCTGCTGGAAGTATTTTATCCTATGCATTCGATATTACAAATCTAGATCCAATTAAGTTTGGTCTTATGTTTGAAAGATTCTTAGTTGAAGGAAGAAAGTCAATGCCGGACATCGACCTAGACTTTGATGATAGGCACAGGGATAAGGTTATTGACTATGCCAGAACTAAATATGGTAATGATAAAGTGGCACATATCTGTACGTTTAACCGTACTGGCGCTAGGCAGTCTGTTAGAGACGCAGCTAGAGCCCTAGGTCATGACTTTACAGTCGGAGACAAAGTAGCTAAGCTAATACCTCCTCCGGTATTAGGTGTCTCTAAGTCGTTAAAAGAATGTATGCAGGTGCAGGAATTTGCAGGTCTTTACAATACTGATGTTTTATCAAAGGAAATAATAGATACAGCTTTTGGATTGGAAAATCTAGTGAGGCAGACTGGTATCCACGCAGCTGGTATTGTTATATCTAAAGAAGCTTTAACAAGCTATCTTCCTACAATGCAAAAGGGCATAGATAAGCCTGTTATAACCCAATGGGACATGGGTAGAGTGGAACAATGTGGTCTGTTAAAAATTGACTTTCTTGGTCTGAGAAACTTAGGCGTGATAGATATTTGTATCAAGCTAGTTAAACAGCATAGGCAAATTACATTAGACATAAACGACATACCAATAGATGATAAAAAGACTTACGATTTATTATGTCAAGGTAAGGCAATGGGTGTTTTCCAGCTTGAGTCCGCTGGCATGCGTGAATTAATGGTGCAGATGCAGCCGCAAAACATCCAAGATATAATGGCTCTTATCTCACTATATCGTCCAGGTCCAATGGGTTCTGGTATGGATAAAGAATATATCGATAGAAAGCATGGGAGAAGCCATGTATCCTATGAGCATCCTAAACTAGAAAAAGTTCTTGGACCATCACTAGGTATCATGCTCTATCAGGAAGATGTTCTTGGTGTAGCCAGAGAGTTAGCCGGATTTACTTCTGCTGAAGCTGATGACCTTAGAAAAGTTATCGGTAAAAAACTTATGGATAAAATCGCAATGATTAGAACTAATTTCGTAAAAGGCTGCATAGAGCATTCCAATCTAGATGAAGATAAAGCAAATAAAATTTATTCAGATATTGAATACTTTGGTGGTTATGGTTTTAACAGAGCACACGCCGCAAGCTATGCGATGGTTTCATATATTACAGCATACCTAAAGGCTCACTATACAGCAGAATATATGGCTGCACTTATGTCTTCTGTGGTTGGCAATAAAGAGAAGTTAGCAGCTTACTTATCTGACTGTAGAAAATTAGATATTGAAGTACTGCCACCTTCTTTAAATAAATCTGGTAAAGACTTTAATGTACTTAGTGACTCTCAAGTAATCTTTGGTCTATCTGCAATAAATGGAATTGGTGAATCCATAGCTGAAGCAATCATTTTAGGTAGGGATGAAAAGAATCCTTACTCTAGTGTCTATGATTTCTTTAGAAGGTGTGACCCAGCTACGCTAAAGAAATCTACGCTAGAACATTTAGCCTACGCCGGTGCTCTTGATGAGTTGTTTACAGTTTCTCATGACGGTGATTTAACAAGAAAAAAAGAGTTAGAATTATTAGAAAAAGAAAAAGCTGAACTAGGAATATACGTATCGAAGCATCCTATAGAGGGGATGTGGACAACAATAGCACCTAATGTCACTGGTGAAATAATAGATATTATAGAAATAAGCAACGGTGCAAATGTTAAGGTTGGCGGAATCTTAACAGCAGTAAAGAGAATGATAACTAAAAAGGGCCAAAAGATGTTTCGTCTTTTATTGGAAGATCTATCTGGTGAAATAGAAGTAATTATTTTTCCTAGAGAATCAAAAACTATAAGTGACGACTTTTTTAACGAGGGTGACGTAGTTATAATATCAGGAACAATAAATAGAGAGAACGAAGAAGAGTCAGCAATTGTAAAGATGTTCTATAATTCCAGCGAAAAGATAGATACAGCTAGAGCAATAGGTAGTAAGTCAATTATGTTAGAGACAAAAGAATCACCTAGCCTAGAGGTTGTACAGGGTATATATGATATAATTGAAAATGTTAATGGACCTTCTTACGTATATTTAACCTATACAGAAAGTAATAAGAGGGTAACTTTTAAGTTTAAAAAATCTACTTCATTAAAAATAGAAGAAAAACTACAAAAATATATAAACATACGGAGCTAAGAAATGACACTACCAGGAACATATCAGAATCCATCTACCAAACCATGCTGGACATTCTGCTCATCATGCAATAGATGCCAGGATAAGGGTAGATATACTAAATGTAATTCATGTAGCGGCAGGTATGATCCTATGGGTAAGACTGATCCGCACTCAGAGGATTTTTGCGATTGCAAGAATGGAGTATTAAGATGGAGAACAAAAGAGGGTAAGCTTATTATGACTCGCTTTAAGACGAACCCATTTAAGGGTCAAGTAAAATATGATAAGAAGTCAGAGGACGAAAGAGATTGGGACTCTTACGTGGCTGATATGCGAGAAAAAATGGATGATCCAAACTGGAATCCTATAGGAATATACGAGGAGGATTAATATGATTAAGCATGAAGTAGGTAGAATGCTACTTAATAACATAGCATTAATAGAATACAATACAGATGAACCTAGTTATTTTATTCAGTCTGGAGTTGCCGGCTTTAACGCAACAGCTCAAGAGTTATCAGACTTACATGGATTGTTGAGTTACTATTTTAATATTGACTCAGTAAACAATACTGTTATTTCACTCACAGAAGGAGGAGATGATGTCTTGGCCATATAACGAAGATGATCAAATGGAATTAGGAACAAGCGGTTGGGCAACTCTTGGTGAGGGTAGATACAAAAATATCTACACTGGTAATACCCTTGATGAATTGGGTAATGAATACGATGCAAATGGAAATTTAATATTCGAAAACAAAGATCCTTTTGGGGATGGAATTGAAGACTAATGAAATTAGCTATTAGAAATTTAGAAGATGTAAGTGATTTTGAAAGATTATCTTTAACTGATTTTTCGTATTCAAGAATGGATACATATAAAATGTGTCCTTCAAAATATTTTTATACATACATACAAAAAGAACCACGTCTTTTTGGTGAAGCAGCTGTACTGGGAAATATTGTACACTCTGTATTAGAAGACAATGTAAGCGCAACAGATATGTTGGATTTTGCAAAGCTGCAAGAAGCATATACTAATGAGATAACAACTCAAGATCCAGATAATAAAATTAAACCCGAGTTAATTAACGCAGGGAAAGAAATACTAGATGAGTTCTTTGACCAGTATGCTGAGACTAAATTCGATGTCCTTCATAAAGAATATGGTTTTAAATTTGTTCTAGGTAGCTATTTAATATCTGGCTACATAGACAGAATAGATTCTTGGGGCGAAGACGGTGTTAAGATTATAGATTATAAAACTGGAAAATGGGAAGTATCACCGAAGGATATACCAACCAATTTGCAATTAGGTATCTACGCAATGGCAGTTGATTATCTGTATCCAGATAAGAATATATACGCGGAGCTGTATTATCTCAGATCCCGGAAGGCGTAAGGGTCACCTCTTTACTAAAGATGATATTAATAATATTAAAATTAATTTAATATCAACTCTAGACTCAATCATAAACGATTCAGCATTTCTGCCTACAAAGAATGAGCGCGTCTGCACGTTCTGCGACTTTGCTAAATCTGGTGTTTGTGGAACTGGTGTATTTAGAGCTAGAAAACTAGCAAAAGCTTAGTAATTAATTTAATCCTAGAAAGCAAAAAGCCAGGGCAAAAGCCCTGGCTAATTACTCTTTAGGTATTGACTATTAGAATGCTGATACTGGATTGAGTGCAGCGTCTTCGATGAGATCGAAATCGCTGAATTCACTGACTACTTTGGTCGCTTCAGTGCGTGAGTATCCGAGTCTACCGAGGTCTGAAATGATCTCTTCGTTAACCTCGATCAACATACTATCAATTACTGTGTTTAATGTATTCATGTTTTTGTACTCCGTTTTCTTGTATTTGGTAACCCTTACAGGTTTTTTGTTTTTTTACTTTTTATAATTTATAATGGAGTAGATTAGTTTAGATCTAAAGGATACCATGAAAGAGCTCAACATTGTCAAGCCGGAGGAATATTTTTTGGAAATTTCTCCATTAAAAAATCATCCAGATTTTAGTAAAATAAAAACCATTATACCAGACCACGATTCTATAGAGACTACGAGCGTTAAAAGAGGTAACGCTTACCAGCATACAAAAACTGGGTTTAGGGAAGACCTAGGTTTAACATTGAGATCTAATTGGGAAGCAAATTTTGCAAGAATTTTAACAGCGTATAAAATCAAGTTTGATTTTGAACCAACTGTTTTTGCATTTCCAATTAAGAAACGGAACTAAGGGATACACTCCTGATTTCTTTATGCAGAAAGATTCTAGTTGGGTAGAACTCAAAGGCTATCTCGATGCAAAGAGTATGACAAAAATAAAAAGATTTAAAAGATATTACGAATCTGAATTTAACAAACTCACATTTATTATAAGCAAGTATTCAACTGACGGTAAAAATTTCGCAGCTGAACTAGAAATACCAAGAGTAATCTTCTATGAAGATATTAGAAGTTTTTACTCTGATAAAATATCAATTTGGGAAGGTAAGTAATCATGGCAGCATATAAGGAACAGTATTATAATTTAGAAGAGGAGGAAATGCAAGCGCTTATAGCCAAAGCTAAAGGCGGAGACGAAAGAGCTAAAAAAGAATTACTAAAAGTTTTTAATAATTTTCTTACAAAATATACAACACTATTGTATTATGGCAAATACAATCTGAACGACTATGACATAAGAAGGTTTACCTCTTTATTCGTAAAAGATTCTTATGTTAGATTTGCTCTTATGAAAAATAAGCTTAATCAAGCTGGATACAAGCACGTAAATGAAGTGTTACGACGGTATAGTATATATGGCAAAAAGATATGGGGAAGAAATAGATGTCAGACAAACCGTAGACATGACGTTCTTTCAGTGCATAGGTAGGTATCAAAGAAAAGATTCCGAAAAAGGACCAATACCATTTAGCCGGGTTCTTGTATAGTTATTTTTTTTATCTTCTTAAAAAGAATGTTGATACATTCTTAATAGATCAATTAGGGAGAAAAAGTTTTCCTCTTTTAAGTGATGACTCAAGTGACGATGGAGAAGATGGAGCAAAGCAAGTTGGTTTTAAAGCTCCACCAGAAGAGAGGGAGATGGAAGAATTTCTTTCTACAGAAGACATTAATGAGTTTTGGGTACTTGGCGAAACATGCGCAGAACCGTTTATATTTCTTTCGGTACAAGAAAGGCAACTACTCAAGTGGCGCTACATAGATGATCTAAGATCTAGTGAGATAAGTAAAAAAATATCAGAACACCCTAATACAGTAAGAGAACATTTAGGTAAAATAAGGGCAAAGGTAACCAATCTTGTGGTAGAATCTAAGATGCGAGATGAAATCAACTTCAGATAGGTAGACAATGAACCTTCAGTCTTTACAGAAAATGAACGAATTGTTAAAAGATTTTATAGGCCCTCAGATAGAGGAGATTATTTCAGCGTATACTACAGATAGCACCAATTCCCTATACTTCGTATCTATACCGGATGTAGATACGCTAGATTTAGGGATCCATGAAATGGCTTCATTGGTTGCGAGAACTTCAAATGTTTATGGAAGAGTTGCACGATTAGCTGGGATGGCTAGAGCTCAATATAAGTTGATAGAAGGAAGTTACAAGAAGGTTTATAAGGCAAATAGAGTTGGAAAGAATGAGGCTGAGCGTGAAGCAAACGCCCTGGAGGCTGCAGAAAGCGAATACACTGCTTTAATAACAGCAGAGGCCATCGTAAGCTTAGCTGAGTCCATGGAGCTTGCAGCTAGGATAGCATCCGAATCTTCTAGGAAATTAATTGACAAGATTCAATCTATGCAGGTAGCTTCTGTCAGAGAAGAAAAAGGATATTTTAATGATAAAGATTTTAACACCTACTAAAAGTTTAAGGAATCACTTTGTACATAGCTCATTATAAATCGGTTAATTCAGCCACTGAATTTTATTCAAAAGTTAGAGACACCTTAGATTACCCGACTCAAATTGAGCACGAAAAAGAAAGATATACACTTAATTCCACTTACATAATAAATGGTCAAACTCAATTGAAAAACTTTAAGGATAGAATAAAGAGTTTGGGTATTGAAACAGATGTAAGTGTAGATGATAAGTAAGCTGATCTACCGTGATAATAGAAGTATTTTGCGATGGTGCATCAAGGGGTCAAGGTCAAAAAAAAATTGGAGAAGCAGCCTGCGCGGTATCTGTCTATAGGAATAGAAAAAAAATAGCACAGTTTGCTAGGGGGTTAGGTCCAAGAACTAATAATGAGGCAGAGTACGAGGCTGTAATATCCGGACTGCTTATATGTTCAATGGGTGAATTCTATGATCCAATTATATATACTGATTCAGCTGTTGTAGCTAACCACATCAGCGGTAAATGGAAATGCAAACACGACTCTCTGACACCACTGCTCATGACAATAGAAGATATAAGAGATGAATTTAATTTTAAAGTAGTTCAGGTTGAGAGAAGTTTTGTTTGGGAACCCGATGCGCTGTGCAATGAATTTTTGGATAAGTTAGAGGAAAGAAAAGCTAAATCAAAAAAACCTGTGATATAATTACCCAATGCAGAAAAAATATTCAAAAAGTAATCCGATAATTTTAGGCTTAGCAGGACGCGCTGGTAGCGGTAAAACATCTGCAGCCGAAGCATTGTGCCCAAAGGGTTCAATGCAAACAACTTCTTCTGGGATTGTGTGGGAACACATATTTCACGCTCTTCCTCTTTATGAGTTAGCTTCTATAAAGAAAAACATACAAGGCTTTAATGCTAAGTCTAGAAAATTATATTCTATTCATGAAGTACTGTTTGAGATATATGGAAAAACAGCGCTGGGTACAATACCTCCTTATGAAGAATTTGTAGAAAAGGTAAAAAATATTTATGATCTTCCGATAGAGGAAGAAGGCATTAAGCCAAGAACTTTCTTGCAGACAGCAGGAGATATTTGCAGGGAAAATTATTCAGAATGCTTCTGTCACTGGGCGGTCATGAAGAGCATGGAGTTATATAGAAAAAATATTAATGAAATAAGAAAAGAAGATGGTGATGAAGATACACCTATTTGTGTTATTATTTCTGATGTACGTTTTATTAATGAGGCTCAATCAATATTAAAGCAACCTAATGGTATGATTATTACATACGAAGCTTCTGATGATGTTCTAAGAGATAGAATCTTTAAAAGAGATGGTATATTTATGACTGATGAACAACTAAATCATAATTCTGAAAAAGAAATTGATTTAGTAAAAGAAGTATCTACGTTCATTATAAACACTGATAATCTATCGATAGAAGATCAAGCAAAAGCTACGCTACAATTAGTCAAAAATAAAATAGAAACACTAGGAGAGTAATGCCAAAAATAAATGAGAGTATTGTTGAACAATCTGTAAACCCAGTTATGGATGCAGTTATTGCCACACATCAAAGAGTGGTTGTCACTACAGAACCAGTGCTGACAGTTGCCGTTGGTAGAAAAGTAAATATTGGTAACTTTGAAAACGTGGATATAATGGCATGTCTGACAGTGCCAATGAATGGGGTAGACCCTTCTAATAGTGAGGACTTTTCTAATGCCATTAAGGAGGCAGCAGCAGAAGCTTTTTCTTTAGTTTCCAGGGAAACGGGAGAGAGGTATCAGCTGATTAAGGAGTCTCAACAGACGAGATAATTTGCATTTATCATACAGGTACTGTACTATAATAAAACAAACTAATTAAACTAATGAGGTAAAAAATGAGCAAGTTAATTAACAAAATTAAAAGTATCCTTTCTGGTAGCTCAGAAGTTGCTGCCGCTAAGGACGCTGTCGTTAAAGCAGCAAGGGTTGTAGCCGAGGAAGTCGTAGCAGAAGTTCAAAAGACTCCTGCTAAGAAAGCTCCTGCGAAGAAAGCGCCTGCCAAAAAGGTTGGACCACGTCCAGAAGATGCTGCAAGAGCTAGTGAAACAAAAGTAAAGAAGACCAAGTAATTAGATTAAGACCCCCAGCTTGCTGGGGGTCTTTTTCAATATATCAGGAGGGTTATGTCTTTAGCAAAAGCTAGAAAAGTTTTTAAAAATGGTCAGACACCAAAGCCGCCAGAAGAGAAACAAAAATGATGACACTACTATGGAAAATCTGGTTAAAGGTTTATGACCTGCTAGAGGTTATTGATAAAAAAATAAAGTAAAAGCATGACACCGGCTTCGTCAAGTAATATCATTATTCATGATAGTTTTTATTCTCAAGAAGATTTAAAAAAAATGTTATCTTTTTGTGAGACTCAAAATACATGGTCTAGTAGTACTTTTTATAGAAATGGAAAAGTAGAAAATTATTCAGATCAAAAAACTAATTTTTATAACGCTAGTCCAGAAATATTAAATCTTTTTACCAATGCATTAGGCTTAGTTAAAAGTCAAATAGAATGGTCATATGGATCTAGGGTAGTGCCAAAAAAATCTGAAGCAATAAGGAAATGGTCCCCAGGTGAGTACCAAGAAGTTCATGCAGACAGCGAACATGCAAATGGTAGGTTCTTAAGTCTTCAATATGTCACTGATCAAAATCAAGAATTTGAAGAATTAGAAGACTCTCTTCCAAACGACTTTGTTGATTATTCTTCAGTGTTTTATATCAATGATAACTATACAGGCGGAGAACTATTTTTCCCAGAATATGATATAACAATTAAACCAAAGGCTGGAAATTTTATAACCTGGCCTAGCAACGCGAAATACATGCATGGTGTAACTAACGTTGTGGATGGATATAGATACACCATTCCAAGTATGTGGTACAGTGAAAAGGCCGTATTACTTAATTCAATTAAAAGCTTTAAATGCGCTAGAAATATTGCTGAAGAAAACTATAGTAATAAATTCGTAAAAACATCTTTACTATAATACCTGAATTAGGAGATAGTTATGGCAATGAAAAGTTTCATATATGTTAGTGGTCCTAGAATGGGAACCAACAATAGAATGACTGGCATCGTAATGCCAGGAGAGAAACCAGTTAAGAAGACTTCTATTAAGAAAAAAAGTACAAGTAAAAAAAAGGGTAAGAAGTAATGGCTAAGTCAGCAGCATGGCAAAGAAAAGCAGGCAAGAATCCTGAAGGTGGTTTAAACGCCAAAGGACGTGCATCATATAAAGCTCAAACAGGTGGCACACTTAAGCCACCAGTTTCCGCTAAGCAAGCTAAGAAGTCACCCAAGTCTGCCGCACGACGTAAGTCATTTTGCGCACGAATGGGCGGCATGCCAGGCCCAATGAAAAAGCCTAATGGTAAACCAACACGCAAAGCACTTGCATTACGCAAGTGGGACTGCTAATATCTTTATATTATCAAAAGGGTAATATATTTTATAAAAAAACAAATAGGAGAAAACAATGGCAATGAAAAAGAAAGCACCAGCAAAGAAGGCTCCAGCAGCAAAAGGTGGCATGACTGCTGCTCAAAAGAAGCTTCCACCATTTATCCAGGCAGCTATAGCTAAAAAGAAGAAGAAGTAATATAATGGCTATGAAAAAGAAGAAGAAGTCGGGCGCAATGCAGACCGCATCCTTAGCCGGTAAGCCAATGATGCAGACTATTTTTCCATTGAAGAAAACAATGCCAAAAGGCAAGGAAGCTTCTTCGAAGTCAAGAAATAAAAAGTAGTCTTTAAAAAATTCCCATCTATTTTTTAGGTGGGGATTTTTTTTATACATGTTACTATATATTTTACCTACTCTATAGGAGATAATCATGAGCAAAGTTGCATGGGACTATATTGTTCCCGTTAAGTTACCCGCAGATCTAAAGGGAGTAACACCAGGAAAGTTACCTGCTAATCTCTTAGTGCCAATACCAGGTGGGGGAAAGCTACACAGACTTGCCGCCAATGCGTGGCTAGCTATGGTAGCGAAAGCTAAAGCTGAAGGCGTTGAACTAAAGCCGACTTCTTCACGGAGATACCTATAGAACTCTGGAGCAGCAACTTGCTGGCTTTATGCAACGCTATCAGTTGGCAGAAATCGCCGGCTCAAGCACAAGAACTTATGAAGGTAAAAAATGGTATCTAAAGAAGGGCAACGCTCCTTTGGCTGCTCCGGGCTCCAGTCAACATAACTTACGGAATTGCAGTTGATGTCAGTGATGCTGGTAATCCTAAGCGTCTTAATTGGTTGATAGCTAATGTTAAAGATTTTGGTTTTTCCTGGGAAGTAGTTCCAGAAGAGCCATGGCATTTACGTTATGTATCAGGAGATAATGTTCCAGCTGCAGTTGCAGCTTTTACGGGCGGCGCTGCACCAGTTGTCAACTTAAACACAACACCTCCTATCCACGACCACAAAGCCCTACAAGAGGCTCTGAAGACCAAGGGATTCTATAAGGGTGAAATCAACGGTGTAAAAGATGCTGCGACAGATGCGGCCGTAAAAGCATTTAAGGTAGCAAACAAACTTCCTGCAGATTCTGTTGTCGGTCCTAAAGTAAAAGAATTACTCGGTCTCTAATGGAAATTGTATGGGCTTCCGCTGTTACTGGCGCGTTTGGCGTTCTAATGCTTCTCATAGAGAAGGGTCGTCGTGAGAATATTCGTGACCACGGATTTGTCAAAGATCGTTTAGATTCCATAAAAGAAGACATTGCAGATATAGACAGTGATATATCACATATAGAAGCTAAGCTAGACACACATCTAAGTGATCATATTACTAGCCAGTTTAATTTAGAAAATCTAAAATTTAAAACCGGAGAAAAAGTTAAGGCACCAAGAGATAATAATGGCAGCAAAAAAAGATAAGAAATGGATACAGGGTGCGATCAAAAGACCTGGAGCTTTTACTGCAAAAGCTAAAAAAGCTGGTAAATCTGTAGCAGGTATGGCAGCTGCCGTATCGAAGAACCCAGGTAAGTACAGCCCACTTACTCGTAAGCAGGCTTCACTTGCTAAGACACTCAGAAAAATAAGCAAGAAGAAATAGGTTCAATATGATTAACAAATACTGTTGTGAAGACTGCCATGATTTGGATGGCGCATGCACATATTGTTTAGGTGTAAATAAGAAAAATTCTTTTAACAAAGATATTGCTATTCACCTTGGATACGTTTCCCTTCATTTGATTCAAATGGTTTTAATTATAGGATTAGTAAAATAATGGCGGCAAAAAAAGTAGCGGTTTGGAATACCCCTAGTCCAAGCAAGAAGCCAAAGAAGCTTTCGCCTAAGAAAAAAGCTTCCGCAAAAGCAATGGCAAAAGCAGCAGGTCGACCATATCCTAATTTAATAGATAATATGAGAGCTGCTAAAAAGAAAAAGTAACACCAACACCAACATATGCTATAATTTGTAGCATGACTGAAGAACAAAGCTATAGCGGCTACATGCCGATGATAAAGCAGGTTAATGTTTCTCAAGTTATGGAAATGATTAACACTGAAGGTGAACTAATCCACGCCCATTCTTTTACCGTAAATACTAGAGAGAATAAAGATTTTGTTTTTAGTATTTCTCAAAAAGATTTAGTAAGACTTTACTTTCTTTTACACAAGGTGCTGGGTGATGCTTAGAGATAAAGGAATATTTCTGCACGGTGGTGTTGGAATTGGATTTGTTCCCAAGACTCCAGCTACTCCTTTCGCTTCTTCGATTAAAGAGCAGTCTTCAAAAGAATCTTCAAGAACTTTATTACACTACGCACATCAACTAGGTTATCCTGTTTCTTATGCTCAAGAACAAAACGGACAGCTCATTCAAAACATTCTTCCTGTTCACAAAACAGAAGCACAGCAAATATCTACTTCCTCTAAGGTAGAATTGGCACTGCATACAGAGAGCGCATTTCATCCCTATAAACCAGATTATATATTACTTCTCTGTCTAAGGGGTGATGATAAGGCTGCAACTACTTACGCCAGTGTTAACGAAATTATCGAATTACTTTCTAATGAAGTTGTGAAATCATTAAAACAACCTTGGTATAGAACTGCAGTTGATGATAGCTTTAGGACCAAAGGTGAGCCACAAAAAGAATTTATCATACCGATCCTTTCTGAAGTTGACGAGAAGATGACGATCACATATGACAACTTTTTCATGCGCGGGATAAATGAGTATGCTAATATGGCCTTAGCAGAACTCAATTATGCTATTAAAAAATGTACTAGAGAAATTGTTTTAAAAACTGGAGATCTATTAGTCATAGATAACTCTACTGCTATTCATGGTCGCAAACCATTTCAAGCAAGGTATGATGGCACCGACAGATGGGTACAAAGAATGTTAGTAAGAAAAGAAATGCCACCAGATGATCAGATTAATGGCAATATAATTACGACTAAGTTTGGATAGATGATATAATAGATGATATAATGGTAACCACTATGACAAACAAAAAAGCATCGGTTATTGTAACGAGCTATAATAAGCCAGAATACTTAAAGAGAGCGATTGAATCATGTCTTATTCAAGACTACGCTAATCTTGAGATTATCATTGCTGATGATAATTCACCAAATCCTGATGTTTGGAATGTTATAAATTCATATTCTGATCAAAGAATTATTTCATTCAATTCCCTTATTAGAGATGAAGATAGACTAAAAACTGCACGCTATGCAACTCAAATTAATTTAGCAGTTAGAGAATATTCCACTGGAGAATACTTATTTTATCTTGCTGATGATGATTACTTTTACCCAAAAATGATTACAAAAATGATAGAGTACGGATCAAGATTTGACTACGATGTATGTTTTTGCGCACAGCATATAGTTGACACCTCTGGTAATATTGATGGTGGCGGAATAGAAGGTAGGGGAGTACGATTTTTCCCTGAAGTATTAACACGAGGTGCCGATAAGCTCGATCATAATCAAGTTATGACTAGTAGAAAATCTTTTTACGATGTAGGTGGCTGGAATGATGAGCCATGGTGTTGGTCAGGAGCAGACGCAGCTTTCTATGATAGGTTAGAAAAAGCTGGATATCTATTCTATCCAATAGATACAAATGAACCCCTTCAGGCTAAGATGTATAGGGAAAATTCGATCCAATGGAATATGACAAATGGATTAAGTCCAACTGGAGAACAGTGTTAAATGGCAACTAATTTTTGGGCTATAGGAATGGCCAAAGATGAAGGTGATATTATAGATCATACGATGTATCACTTTGCTGCAAATGGTGCAGCTGGCATTATCATTGCTGATAATCTTTCCAAAGATAACACTAGAGAAAAGATAGAAGAAGCTAAGACTAAAATAAATAAATACAATCCAGATATACAGATAATAATTTTAGAAGATAATGTTGTGGCTTATAAGCAATCCGATAAGATGAGCAACTTGGCATCCATAGCAAGGCAATACGGTGCTGAGTGGGTAATTCCTTTTGACATTGATGAGATTTGGCATGCGCATAATAGGACATTACAAGAAGCTTTTGATTTACTAACGCAGGATTCAGTTGACGCCTACAAGGTTTTGTATACAAACCATTCAATTACAGATAGTGATCCAGAAGGTTTGTCACCGTTTCATACAATGAATTGGAAGTGGCCACTGCCAACTAATCACAAGAGCTGTTTTAGATTTAGAGACAGTGATGGTTTTGTAAAAATTTCTAATGGAAATCATTTTGTACAACACAATGGTTGGGATATTGGCACTAACATCAAGACTGTAATAGATGACTACGGTCATGATAAGATCATTTTTGGCCCTCAACTTATAGAGATTAGACATTTTCAATGGAGATCGTTAGATCACTTTATGAAAAAAATACTAAATGCTTATGAATCGTGTAAGGCTCTTGGTCCTGGAGCTGATCTATACAACGGTGCTGCTTGGGCAGAACATTTTAAAATATATGAATCAGATGGCATTGGTGGCTTAACTAAATATTATGAAGATAATGTTTTGGTTAAAGGAGATACTGGTTCATTAATATTTAGCCCTACTCCAATAAAGGAACTAACATTGTGAATAAAGTATCTTTAGTGGTAATTACTGATGGAAGACAATCTTGTATTGAGCAAACTATAGATAGATTTAATGAAGTAATTAATTATCATTTTTTTGAAAAGTTAATCATTAATGATTCTGGTGATTATAGATATCATCAGTTTTTAGTTAATAAGTTTCCTGGATTCGATGTAGTTTCACACGAAAAGAGAAGAGGACTAGCTGGCGCAGTGCAATCAGCTTGGGAATCTGTCAATCCAGAAGTTGATTATGTATTACATTTAGAAGATGATTTTTTATTTGAAAAATCTATAGACATAGATCACATGGCATCTTTGTTGAAAGAAAATTCTGATCTTGTTCAGATGGCTCTAGTCCGTGCTTCAGTTAATCCACCAGAAGAAGAAGTAGGTGGATTTGTTTTTCAACATCTTGAGGACTACCATCAGAAAGATGATTACTTTGAGCATAGTAGACTGTTCACATTAAACCCATGCCTGTATCCTATGTCTACCGTTAAGATGGGTTGGCCAGATCACGGTGGGGAGTCTGAGTTTACGGCAAAAGTACACTCTATAAATCAAGATTATAAATTTGGTTTTTATGGACAAATATACGATAAACCATTAGTTACCCACATAGGCGGAAGAAGAAGTGAAGGTTGGTTTCTCTAATGACAGAAAAGATTACGGTTAAAAAAAATAATTTTACATTCAATGTAATAGATGATGATTTATTCCATAGACCACCAGGTTTTGACTATTGGGAAAAATTCTATCCAGATTCAGAGCCTTCTGTATTCAGAGCATATGACAAATATTTGAATAAACAAAAAGACTTCTTAGACATAGGTGCGTGGATTGGTCCAAACACTCTATATGCAGCGGAGCTTTCCAGAAAAGTAATAGCTGTTGAACCAGATCCAGTGGCTTTTAGTTTTTTACAGAAAAATATAGAAGCTAACAAATTTAAAAATGTTATTCTTTTGGAAAAGGCATTCTCTTCAAGCAAGCAAGTAGCAATAGATCCTAGTGTAGAACTGGGCGACTCAATGACAAGAGTATTGGATTCTATTAATTCCAATAGAAAAACAGTAGATGGTGTTAATATGGAAGAACTTCTTTCCTTGGGTGATTACTCATTAATTAAGATAGATATTGAAGGCTATGAGTCAATAGCAATACCTTCTTTTGAAGAATCGCTAATAAATGCAAAAATACCAATGCTACTGTCTTTGCATACTTCTTTTAATCCAAATAGAGAAGAAGGTCATCGTAGTCTGGTAGCATCATTGTCTAAAATATACACACACGCTTTTGACGATTATGACAATTGCATAGATATCAAAAACCTGCCTGAAGGCTTTGGCTGCTTTCTGCTTACTAATGAGGAGTAGTTTTGTTTATAATACCGTGTAAATTTGATTCTAATTATCCTGTGATTTTTGAATGCATTGATTCTATAATGCGTTTTCATCCAAATGAAAAAATAGTTATCGTAGATTCTGATTCAAATGATAAATCATATTTTCAAGACATAGACTCTTCAGTTGTCATATATGATGTTGAGAATAGGCATTACGCCCTAGAGGCTTATAACATAGGTTATAAAAATAATCCAGAAGAAGACTTTTATTACTGCATTCATGACTCTCTTGTATTGAAAGATAACATTGATTTTGTAAAAAGTAGCAAACTTACTACTATAAGGTGGTGGGATTCTCCACCGGTTCCAATAGGCAGAGATGCAAATGACAATGATCTGTCTGTATGGGCTGATTCAGTTATGAGAGAGTCTTTAGGGTACGGAATACCTGGTATTTACAAGGGTGTTTTCGGCCCGATGATGTTGTGTCAAAATAAGGTAATGAAAGATCTATTTGATTGTGGATTTTTTAATATACTTCCAAATAATAAACATGAATCATGTGCAACTGAAAGAATACTAGGAATGGTACTCGAGAATTTGGGTTATGATGTAACAAATTCCTTACAAGGGGTTATGGGGGATTTTCATGGCTTTTATGATGAAAGATATGTTAAAAAAAACTACCTACTAAGAATGTGATTATATGAATAGTTTAGTTATATTTGATTTAGATGGAGTACTTCTCGACAGTAGAGAAGTCCACTATCACGCACTAAATAATGCTCTTGCTTTTTTTGGTGAAGAATATTTAATATCAAGAGAAGAGCATCTAAGTGTATATGATGGCCTTCCTACCACCAAAAAGCTTGATACTCTATCTGAAGTAAAAGGTCTTCCATCTATTTTGCATAACGCTGTTTGGCAAAAGAAACAAGAAGAAACGTTATCAATTTTTGACAACCTTAATCAAGATGATGAATTAATTTATTTCTTCAAAAAAATCAAAGAAAATAATATAAAAATAGCAGTTGCTTCTAATAGCGTGAGAGAAACTGTAAAACTAGTTCTTCTTAGACTTGGTTTAATGAAATATGTTGACTACTTTGTCAGTAATGATGATGTCAAAAGAACAAAGCCATTTCCAGAAATGTATTGGAGATGCATGGTAGCATGTAACTCAGTGCCTAAAAAATGCGTTATAATTGAAGATAGTCACATAGGAAGACAAGGAGCCCTAGATAGCGGATCAATCTTAGTCCCTGTAGAAAACAGGGAAGATTTAAATATTAAAAAAATTGATAAAATTATTGATATTCTTTCTAAAAAAGAAGAAAAAAACATACCTTGGAGATCAGAAAAAATGAATGTACTTATACCTATGGCTGGAGCAGGAAGCAGATTTGAAGCTGCTGGATATACATTTCCTAAGCCTTTAATAGAGGTAAACGGAAAGCCCATGATCCAGGTTGTTGTAGAGAACTTAAATATTGAAGCGAATTATATTTTTATAGTTCAAAAAGAACATTATGAAAAATACAATTTACAATATTTACTTAATCTAATAGCACCAAACTGTAAAATAGTTCAAGTTGAATCTTTAACGGAGGGCGCAGCATGCACGACTCTCTTGGCTAAAGAGTTTATTGATAATGACAGTCCTTTAGTTATGGCAAATTCAGATCAATTTGTGGAATGGAATAGCAATGAAGCACTTTATGCTTTTAGTGCGGATGGAATTGACGGCGGAATACTCACTTTTGAAGCTACTCATCCAAAATGGTCGTATGCAAAACTTGGAGATGATGGATTTGTATCAGAAGTCGCAGAGAAAAAACCAATTAGTAATTTAGCTACTGTTGGTGTTTATTTCTGGAACAAGGGATCAGATTATGTAAAATACGCAGAACAAATGATAGAAAAAGATATTAGAACAAATGGAGAATTCTATGTATGTCCAGTATTTAATGAAGCTATATCTGATGGAAAAAAAATTAGAGTAAAGAATATAAAAAAGATGTGGGGTATTGGGACTCCTGAGGATTTAAATTATTTCTTGGAGAACTACAAAAAATGAAATTAATTGCACATAGAGGAAACTATGTTGGAATCAATAGACATTTAGAGAATAACCCTGAATATATTAGGGAGGCTCTAGGAAATGGCTATGATGTAGAAGTAGATGTTAGGTTAGTTAATGGAATTTGGTATTTAGGTCATGATGAACCGCAATACGAAATTAATATAACGGATTATTTAGACGAAAGATACTGGCTGCACTGCAAAAATTCGGAAGCTTTTCAATCTTTATTCAACAAATATAACGTTGGTAATTTCTTTTGGCATCAGGAAGATGATTACACGATGACATCATCAGGTTTAATATGGGCTTATCCTGGCGTTAAAAGATTGGATAACAGCGTTGTCTTATTCCCTAAATCTGCAGAAGATGTAATAAATGTATATGGCGTATGCGACAACGACTTTTCAGAGATAAAAACATGGATCTTGTAATTATTGGAGCTGGTGGACATTCTAAAGATTTAGAATACTTAGCTTATTCTGATAAGTATAATGATTGGAATATCATAGGATATTTAGATGACAATCTATCCTTAAATAATAGCAATATAATCGGCAATATATCTATTGTTAATTCCTTATTAGAAAAATATCCTAACTTAAAATATACAATAGCTATTAACTCTCCTAAGATAAGAAAAAATGTAGAATCAAATATACAAAGAATAGATCGAGCAGCAAACCTTATCCATGAAACAGCTGTAATCGGAACCTATTGTCAGTATGGTAACGGGCTAACCATGGGTCCATATTCAGTACTGACAACCAAAGTTACGCTTGGCATACACGTGCACATAAATACAGCAGCATCTATAAATCAATCTAGTTCAATAGGAGACTTTTGCACCGTAAGTCCTGGAGCTAGAATATGTGGAGATGTTAATGTTGGCACACAAACTTCCATAGGAGCAGGTAGTGTTATTATCAATTTCAAAAATGTAGGTAGCAACTGTACGCTTGGAGCAGGGACTGTTGTAATAGAAAATGTAAGTGATGGTGCTACTGTAGTCGGAGTTCCAGGAAGAGAAATAAAAAAGTTTGGAGAATACATATAAGCTTGTCTTCTATGCTATACTGGTATCACGAAGTCAGATGCTCTAATCCCCTGGTGTAGAAATACATCAGGGGATTTTTGTTTATATAGACAAATAAAAGTATCTACTTATGGTAGACAAAGCAAGACCACATGTACCTATGTTTGTTTTTTACGTCTGTTACCAAATGTAATTCATTTGAATTAAAAACAATTGCCGATCCAGCCGGCGGTTTAATTGAAAGATCGTGTTCCGGGAATTCTATCAATCCACCCTCATGGTCGTCATTGAGGTAACCGCATATTGTGTATTCAACTTTTCTAATTCCACCTTTATCATCATAAGTGTAATCTCTATGAGCACTCATGCCAGTCATTGGAAAATCCCATTTTCTTATATACATACCATGTTGATCATGATAATATAAATTCTTATCTATACTTAACTCCAACATATAATCATCTAGGCATTTTTGGGTGGCAGATTTTATCTGAGTAGATAAATACTCGTTATTGTCTATCGTGCCTATTTCTCCAATTCTGTACTCTGGATCATTGTTATTTCGACCCCACATTTTCCAATCCAGTTTCGTTAAATTTAAAAATATTTTATCTAAATCTTCAAAAAGATTTGTAAACAAGAGAATATTTTCATTAAGTTTAATCATTGAAAAACTACCCTTATTATTTAGAGCGCTAATGCTTTCTGGGTAAATAGATCCAATATTTTTTTATTATATTCATCCTTTAGACCATCTACCGGATGTGGAGCTTTAGTATGAGTCATGCTAGGGGTTAGCTCTGTTACACCTAAACAATCAAGTATTTCTGATTGAAGAATGAAATTTTTTATCCCTGCTTCTTCTGCATAAAAGTGTAAAGACTCTAGAAAATCATGATTTTGATATAGTCTCTGCTCGTAGGTATAGTGAGGGCTGATGCCTTCATATTTTAATAACATTTCGGTAAATTGAGGAAGCGGTTCTATTATCACTATTTCAGAATTTTTAAATGTACTTGTAAGTTGTTTTATATATTTTTGAGCCACCGAGTCCGCATTAATATATCTTGATAAAAATGTTCTTATATCTACATATCCAAACCAAGAAAAAATTATACCATCATCTTTTATATCTGAAAAAGGAATCACACCGTCTTCATGGAATCTTTGTTCTTCTTTTCCTGAAGATAGTTCACCTTCGTCGTACATTGTTTTAAAATCTAAGTCCCAAATTTTCTTAGCGGCTTTAGCCCAGAATACCATATCAATTTTATTGTTATTTTCTTCATAATGTTCAGAAACTCTAGATAAATGACAGTCTCCAATTAAATATATTTTTTTCATTTTGTTAAATCACTCCCTGGTTCTTTTTTACTAAGTCATGTATTAGATTGTATTGGTCATCATTTCTATGAGTTCGTATCATTAGATCTGTTACCCCAATACTTTCTAGGTATTTTATTTTTTTTATAACTTGTCGTTCTGTTCCAAAAATCGTCCACTCCTTCTGATGCTTATGGTCAATTTCATTTACAATACGTTCTGCTTCCTCATAGGTGTCTCTTATTATTAGAGCAGCAGATACCATTCTTTTTTTATTTCTTTGGAAAATTTCCGGATTAAAAGCATAGGAATCTGACATGCAAAGAGTGTAGTCAGCAAATTCAGCGGCTGAATCAAGAGTTTTTTCTGATGTTCCCGACATAACAATCTCAGGAACATCTATGTGTTCTTTTTTAATTAATTGTAAAACTTTTTTTATCCACATGCGTGTATATTCTACTCTTTTTTCAGAGGTGTCAAAGTTTTCTTTACCAAAAGTAATATTATTTATAGATGATTCATGATCTTGAAGATCACCAGCTACGATGTTAAACATTATTCTATTTTTTTGAATTTCATTAAATGACTTATACATCATAACAAAATATTCTGGACTAATAGAATAGGTTCTTATTGCAATATGATATTTAAATTTATGTTCTTTATTTATTATATTTGCGCATTTAATCCAATAATCATCCGCAGTTGAATGATAAACAAGAAGGATCGAATGATAGTTACACGAGTTTATTGTTTCCGAAATACGCGTTAGGCCATCTAGGTCAGAATCACCATGAACATGCATCCAATGTAATCTCATTAACTTAAACCTTTAATCTAGATCTCTATATCTTACTCCAGATATACCATTTTTTTTATCTTCTACTACAGCTGGCGGTTCTTCCCAAATAAAACCGTTAACAGCATCACACCAAGTTGGCCATATGTCTTTTGGGCTTTCTTTTATGTGCTTTATTTGATCATAATATTCTTTTGTTTTATAGTTGTAAAATGTTCCAGGATTAGTGTGTGATGGAATGACAAAATTAGAAAAAGAAAATCGCATACCACTCGTAATTTCCTTTGTCCCATGGCAGTAATCGCTATGTGCACCATGAATTATGAGATCACCATTCCCTGGTTTAACACGTAGTTCCTCACCTTTTTCAAGGGAACTAAAGTTTCCTATAAATTCTGCGTTTTTATTAAAATTTGGATAATAGACTTCTCCACCTTCAAAATCACCAAAATAAACAATAAGACCATAATGTAATCTACAGCAAGTTTGCCATCTGTCAGGAGATATCAAAACACTTGACGCTATATCACATGTTCCACAAATTGGCCCACAATCTTCATGTGGTTTACCTGGCGCATCTGCGTGATGATACATTCCTGAATCTCCAACTTTTGCTCTTATCAAACAAAGCTGCGGATGCATTGACAGCTCTGGGTAAATTAATTCACTGGCAAGCTCCCAAACTTCATGTATTTCAGGAATAAAAGTTGTCATTCTATTCTCATACCAATCAACATTATGAGAAATTTTTGGACTATTTATATGCGGTTTTAAAATAGAATTTATTTTATTTAATAAATCACCTTTTATAAAATTTCTATAGATAAAAAGTTTTGGCGCCAGTTGTTCTATATTTGGATTTTTTCTAAACGACTCGTCATACATAGTGTTTCCCCTTTGCATTTTTATTACTGGAGCAGTACACAATAGTAGCATAATTAAACATTCATGTAAAGTTATCCTAAGCTAATCCAGCTTTACTATTTATGATATCTAGCTGAAGGGGTAATCAGTTGAATATTTTAGATAAGCTTAGCTCTGCGCTGAAAAAAATTAAAATTAATGATCGTGGTAGTCGCATACGCTTTCGTAAAGGGGCTTGGATATTAGTTCCAGCTTTTTCGATAGCCATGCTTATGCCGGTAGCTACACCAGCCCAAGCACTGTCTCCGGTTTTTGAGTCAACCGCGGCAGCAAAGGTAACTTTGGGTTCGTTGGCAAGTCGAACCCAATGCAAGGTTCTGGGCAAGCAGGGGATTGGTCCATACACGATGACCGGCACCGACTCCGCATCCAATAGTTCCTACTCCTATGTAACCGACAAGGACTACACGCGAGAACAGCAGTTGTACGAAGGCCAAGAAGCGACTACCCAGAACCTGTCCTACTCAACATCTACAGGAGAAGCATATGGTGGACGTAGTGGAGTAATTCGTCTCTTCTCTTCTGGCACTATTTCCTATGGCAATGCTTGTGATAGTCATGGAACATACGGTTCGGCGTTTGGGCCAGAGATATGGACCGAGCCGTTTCCTGCCACGGCAAATCAATCAATTTCTTTTGACTGGGCCGCCGCTGGTGGTGGTGATGACTACGAAGCATACGGATACTTAGTTGAGGTTTCTGCGAGTGGGAACTCATACGACTATGGCTCTAGTGCTACTTCAACTTTAGTTTCATATGGACGTGGGCAAAACCAAGGTTGGGTTACGTCTAGTGGCATAGTCCCATCTACTGGTTATTACAGATTTAGGTTCGTGAATGGTTCCTATGACGCAACGGGCGGTCAAGTCCTTGGTGCATCAATGTATATTGACTCAGCAATATCTGTAGCCAGCGCAAACACTATTACCTTCGCTCAGCCTGCCGACATAGTTACCTCTTCGTCAAACCAGACATTTACTGTCTCAGCCACTGCCACTTCTGGACTGTCGGTTACTTTTACATCTAGCACTACAGGCAAATGCACCGTTGGCTCGTCAACTGATAGTGGTGGAACTTCAACTGCAACGGTGACGGTGTTGGCTAGTCAAACAGGAACTTGCACCATCTCCGCAAATAGTTCTTCTAATAACTCATATGTAGCAGCAGCCACAGTAAGCCAGTCGTTTACCCTCCTTGTAGGGTCTACGGCTCCAACAACATCTGGCGGAACATCAATGTCCGGAACTGTTGCATCTGGAAATACTTTGACCGCGGTCGATGGAACTTGGGGTGATGGTGGGTCTGCTGTAACTGCGACAACCTATCAGTGGCAATCCTGTACTCCTTCTTCGTGTACTTGGGCAAATATATCTGGCGCAACATCTTCAACATACGTAGTTGGTTCGGATGATGTTGGAAAACAAATACGAGTAGCCGTAACTAAGACCAACTCAATTGGTTCACTAACAGCAAACTCGGCTGCATCAATCACGGTCACTGCGGCATATCTTAATGCGGTCACAAACCTGACGGCTGTTGCAAACGCAGACGGAAGTGTTGACCTTGATTGGGATGCGTCGGCGGCAAGCAATACTTCTATCTACGGTTACTCGGTTAGTTTCTACGACCTGACCGTAATCGGTGGAGCACAATCAGGTGGTTGGGGAGTTTGGACTAATCAAGGAACCAACTACTCGTTAAGCACTGGAATGTTCTCTGGAAGTAATCCCGTCACGACTGGATACGGACCTGTTCGTTTTGGTATCAAAGCGGGAAATCAAAGTTGCTTTTCTAATGCAGGCGTAGGTCCATGTGTGTACGGTCCTGAAGTAACTGTTGATGCAACCGTTGTTGACCCAACTCCAGTAACTACTACTACTACTACTACTACCACTTCATCTACTACTACAACTACGACCAGTACGACTGTCGCTCCTGTCGTCGTGACTCCCCCATACGGTACAACAGTGCCACTCCCGCAATACCCAGAGCCTGAAACAGAATCCACAACGGTGCCGCTTCCCGTAGAAACAGGAACTGGAATCGAATTGCCAACAGAGACAATTCCAGAATACTCAGAACCAATTGGAATAGACCCAACAGAAAACGAAACGGTAGTAATAATAATTCCACCAGATGATTATACCGTCACAGACATAGAAGACAACGAGCCAATCACGACAGTCATATTGGACAATATCCTAGAAAATACGTTCACTACTGATATTGAAGCTGACGAGGTTGGCGCTGTTCTTGACACGCTCCTCGGCGCAGAACTTACCAACACACAGTTTGACAATGTCCTAGAAGCCGTGTTTACCGAAGATGTTTCGGCAGATGTGTTCACCGAAGCACTAACGACAATGCTGGATGCAGACATCACCAGCGCACAGTTAACGGCAGTTTTGGATTCAGCGTTCTCAGAAGATACTTCTGCCGAAAATATGGTGTCGGCTTTGGTATCAATCTTTGATGGTCCGCTTAGTTCTGGCGACCTAGACACAGTTATGGCAGCCGTGTTTGATGAGGACATTTCAGTTGCAGACACCATGACAGTACTTGGAGACTTGCTTGAAACAAACCTGAGCATGTCAGAAACAGAAGCAATCTTCGACAGCGTGTTTGACAGTGACCTATCGGATGCAGAAACCATTGACCTCATCGTTGATGTATTGGCAGACGAACTCACCTCAGAGTTGTTGAACACTGTTCTTGGTGCAGTCTTTGACGAAGAAGTAAGCAACGAGGTTTTGATTGAAACCTTCACCGCCGTCTTGGGTAACGAACTAGATGCTGAGTCGGTTGGTGTCATCGTGGATGTGTTGGAATCCGACACAATTACAAATGACCAAGTATCACAAGTCGTTGACTTGATCACAGGTCAAGAGGGTGGCATTGATCCAGGTCAGTCAGCTGAACTTTCGGCAAGTCCTAAGGTTCTAGAAAGCATAACCCCAGATCAAGCTACAGAAGTGTTTGCTGCGTTAGACGTGACAAACGTAACACCAGAACAAGAAGCTGAGTTGGCAGAAGCTCTTACTAATGCACCAAACGATATTAAAGAAGCCCTTGAAGAAGAGGTTGACATCTATGGAGAAGGCTTTGATGACTATGTTGCCGTTGGTTCCCAGGTTGACGTAGGAGCTCGTAGAACGCTTATAGCTGCCACTACAGCTGTTGCTGCAATAACAGCAGCCGGAGCTGCTACAGGCGGTCCTGGAGGCTCTGGAGGCTCTTCTGGAGGAGGGAACTCTAACGGTCCTAGCGGTACTAATAACAACGTAGCTAAAAGGAATGAAGAAGAAGAAATGGCTGGAGAGATTGCCGGCCCAGGAGATGATGAAGATAGTAATTTTACAAAGAATAGTATATTTAAATATTATATCAAGGAGGGTATAGAGATGAGAGAATTTAATTGGCTAGGTTTTGGTAAGAAGTTATGGGATATAACTGCTGGGCTTGCATTTACATTTGCAGGTAGCGTAGTTGTTTACTATACACTTTCTGGAACAACCCAAACGATTGCCTTAGCCTCAACCGTAACTGCCTGTGTGGTACATTACGCACACCAGCTGCTTAAAAACGACGAGGAGTAATTATGAGCAGACTTCTTTTAGATAAAGAAGATGTTAAATTAGCTAGCGTTAAGGCTTCTGTTGAATTGTTATTGTCTGAAATTACAAAACAAAATAGGGAACTATTTACTCACCGAGAATTAGAAGACATGCTATTGGACATATATAATTTAGCTAAATAATTTCGGAATTTAAAAGTTTTTCGAAAAATGAATTTGGCCTCAAAAATTTTTTTCTACTTTTACCCTGTATAGGAATTTTAAAATAATAGATTAAATATCTATATCATCAGGAGTTAAGCATCTACCTGTTTTTATTTCGTGATCTTTAATATACTTGTATAATTGATAATCTAAAGCATTTGAAGCTTTTATTTCTTCAATTATTTCATTAGACAATAAATCAATACTTACATTGTGAAGATTGTTGCTAGGTCTAATTTTTGAATGCGCCCCTATGCCAATACTTGTATTGCGAAATGCATTAAGATGAAAAGTTAAATCTTTTATCAGATAATTTCTATTTTCAAAAGTTGATAAAGTCATTTTTTGTTTTTTTATTATTTTTAATATTTCAGAAAAACTAAAATCCGCATTTTTTATATAAGCTTTTTTATCATTCCACAATATTGTGTTTACTAAGTTTGCGCACTGCATGTTGGGTCTAGCATTAAACCCCATGCTATCTTTTTCAAAACGAAAACCTTGATATCTGATAGATTCAATAAAATTGTCTGGATACTCATTAGTATGATTACCGATATAATCCGCATCATCACCCTTAAAGTAAATAAAGCAACTTATCATTCTTTCAATTGGTTCTCTAATTATAGAAAAACCTTTAATATCCTCATTATACACATAGGGCATAGCAGCATAATGACCTCCTATAAAATCAAGTTTATTAGCTTGATGTAAAAATGACTCTAGTTTTTTTTGATCATCATGAATTTGAAATCCAGTTTCATAGTCTCCAGTTTTTAATTCATTAAAAAAACTTTCCGTAATATCAAATATCATGGAGCTTCCAGATGTCCTTGGAATGTGGCAAAAATATATCAAAGTAGTATTACTTTATCATAAGGAAAAATTAAATAATGATATCATCAGGAGTTAAACATCGCCCAGTTTTCGTTTCATGATCTTTGATATAATCATACAATTGATAGTCTAAACTATTAGTATTTTTAAATTTTTCTATTTCTTCCTGCGAAAGAAAACATTCTGGATCGTTAAATTCTGGCCTCTCTGCAGAATGTAAGTGCTTATTCTTTATTACTTGTTTATCTAAAACAATATTTGTTTTTTTTATTTTATTTAAAGAAATCTCTAATTCATTTAGTAAATATGTTCTATTTTCTAATGTGGAAAGTTTTATATTTCTTTTTTTAATTATTTGCAAAAGTTCTTCAAAAGATATTTTATCTTCATCCATAGTATGGTGATAGATTTTATTTCTTTGTATATTGCACCAAAAAATTTGAACAGTTCCATTTCCTCTCTTCATGCTTTCCCAATCATAATCACCTAAAAGGTATAAGCATTGTGTGTTAAAAGTATTTAAATTTTTACCTAATAAGAAATCTTTTATTTCATAAATTTTAGTATTTATCCAATCTAAATGACTAACATTATTGTTAATATGGTAAAATTCACTAATTGATCTTTCTAGTGGATTTCTAATAATAGAAAACGTTTCTAAGTTTTCACCATAGGATTCAATATATGGGGTAGAAAAATGATGTCCGTAAAAAAAATCTACATTTAAATAACAATTTTTTAAAAAAGATTGATAATCCGCCTTATCTATCCCGTTGGTGTAGTAGGGATCGAACTGTTTTATATCAGGCTTGCGATGAATACGCAGTTCTTTGTGAAAAGCATCGTAAACAGCATTAGATATTGAGGTTCCAGATGTTCTTGGAACGTGGCAAAAATATATCATATGACAGTCTACCATAAAATGTTAAAAACATGCTATTATATAATCATGATTATTCCAGATGACATGATTATTCACATTGCCAAAATATTTAATGGCGAATACAATATTGGCTACAATAACGCTAACCCAGTGATATTGGACATAGGTGCCAACATTGGAGGTTTTGCTAGATGGGCAAACTATAGATGGCCTAATTCAAAGATACATTGTTATGAGCCAGTTAAAAATACTTTTGAAATACTCAAGGCTAATACATTAGATGTTAAAAACCTGGAAATAAATAATGTGGCTATTGGAAAGAAGAAGGAAAAGAAAAAAATTTACTATGGAAAAAACAACATAGGAGAAGCTTCTTTAATTCAAGGTGAAGAACAACGTGAAGATGGTGAAACAATAGATGTTTTTCCTGGATCAAAACTTCCTAAAGCTGATATAGTTAAAATTGATACTGAAGGTTACGAAGTCGAGATCCTTAGTGCGATAACTTTTCAGCCAGACATATTTTTAATAGAATATCATTCAGCTGAAAATAGAAGATTCATAGATTCTCATTTGTCTGATTACGTTTTATTATCCCTGGATATGACAGACTATAATTATGGAATTGCCAAGTATGCTAAAAAGAGTTTATTTTCTCAAAACTAACGAATCCAAATTCCTAAGCGTTCTAGCTCTTCCCCGTTATCACTAATAAAAGTATAACCTTCCGGATTAGGGTCTTGTTCATCGTTCCAGACTGGGATCATTGATGAGTTACCATGTGAGAAGTCAGAGTTACCACGAAGGTGTATCTCAATTAATTTTCCACCAATAAACTCACAATTAATTTTTGCGTATCTAAGTGGAATAAAACCTAAGAATTGTGGAAGGGGATGCGTCTGTTCTGTCCTTTGCCAATAGGTAAATCTTTTGTATGGATGATCTTGGTGCTTAGTTCCGACAACAGATAAGACTGGTTTATACTTCTCGTAGTCAATACTAATATGTTCACCGGTAAATATTTCGCACCAGAATTCTCCAGGGTGAAGATGGCATGTATCTTGTTCGAGATATTCTACTCGAGCTCTTTCTCCCATACCTTCAATATTAATCACTGGTTTTACAAAATATTCACCAGGTTTTGGAACTGGAATTCCACGTGGTCCACATAAGTGACCAGCTTTTTTGGCAACAATTAATTTATCAAAAATCCACAAGTCTTCCGGTAAACATGTATTCCACGCACGCATCTCTGGTGAGATATTCATGTTACTCTTCGTCGTCTGGAATTCCATTTCCGTTTTTGTCTTCAGCATTTCTGCCAGTGGAAATCATAAGGCCAGCAAGCGTTCCAGTAATGAAGGTAGCTACTGAAGAAAGAACGCCAAAGAACATTTTGTCATTTTCTGCCTGAGCACCGATTGGCTGAGTAACAAATACTAAAGCATAAAGAATAAAGAAAGTAGTGATCAAGAGTACGCCGCCAAGCATGCAACCAATTACAAACTTTAGACGTGCATCTAATTCTGCTGGTGTTAAACGTTTTTTCATGGTGCGATTGTCTCCTGTGTTATTTCTATTGTTGTTTCGCTTGGATTGAACCCTAGTAAAGTTTCTGTGCATGCGCCATCGACCCTGCATAATGGCGGGTTGCATTCTTCTGCTTCCCAGTTTTCTGGGTCCTGACAAGAGTATCTGTAATTTCCATCGTATCCACATGCGGATAAAATTAAAATTCCAAATACTAAGACGACTTTCTTCATTTTGCATCTGCAGCTTTTTTGGCGCTCTTATCAACACCATTAAATACTTGATTAATCTCAGCTAAAGACAATTTTCCATCATCAAGAAATGCTCTTGATAGACCTTCGACTACTGTGGCAACTCCAGCAATACCAGCCATAAAAATAGCCTTCCAAAGAGGAACTCCAGCAATAGTACCAGCTCCAATTACGCCAAGACCAGAAGCCGCAAAAGTGGCCACAATGCGCATTATTATGTTTTTAACCTGCTCCATATAATCCCTCCAGATGTGATATTATTAATAGTAACAACATCAAAGGAGCACTCAATGCATCGCCTTAAGCTAATAGTCCTTTCTTTATTATTTAAATTTAAATTAAAAAAAAGACGCTCAAATGATAACGATCCTTTTATATATTAAATGATCTTAATCATTTAAGTGTATGGAACAGGTAATACGATGAATATTGAAAAATTAGAAAATATATTAAAAGATTTTAATTCTTTATACTGTATTGAAAATGGGTTATCTGATCGACAGATTGTGCACGGTGTTACGGAATATTATTCTCCAGATTTATATACTTATAAATACAATAGTCATGGTTTTAGATCAACGGAATTTTCTTCTGATGTGGATATATTAACCGCTGGATGTTCTCACACTTTTGGTTCAAGTATTCCATTTGAATATACCTGGTCACAACAGTTACAGAAAAAAATTCCAAATAAAAAAATAGCTACAATAGCTGGACCCGGTTATAGTACTCAGAAAATAATTTCTTATATTTTTAGATATTTTGAAAATATTGGAAATCCAAAAATGATTATTTGTAATTTTCCAGATTTTTATAGATTTTTATTTTTAAATAATTTTTCCAATAGGATAGTTCACCATTATAAGAATATGCTTGAAACTCCTACCCTAGATAAAAAAACTAAAAAAGAACTTAAATCTAGTTCTCCTGCTATCAATTGGGGTTATTACATCAATTATGAATACATTTTTATGTTAGAAAAATATTGTGATTCTAATGATATAAAATTAATTTGGTCAACATGGAGTAATGATGAAGCATTTGATCATGATAATAATAATATTTTCCATGAAATTGGACTTAACAACGTACATGAAAGTTTAAAGAATACATTTAAACATTATCATGAAGATCATGAAAATGTTATATTTGACAATATGAGTACTTCTATTTCATTTGATAAAAATAAAAAAATTCAATATTCAGAAAGAACACCAGAGTCCCTTCTTCATTGTCACAGAGAACAAAAAAATGAAACTGAAGACTTTTTTGAAATAGCTTATGATAGGTACATCGTTCCAGAAAAAGACAGAAATGACATTCAAAAACATTTAAAAATGTCTAGATTAGAAAAAGATAAAAACTTAAAACAAAAACTTGAAGACCCAAATCATAATGGTGGACATAGAGCTCATTTTGGCTCCCATAGAAATATTCATTGGGCAGAATTTTACTACGATATAATAAAAGAAAAATATCCTGAATTTACTATATAATATGATATATAAATGGAATAGGCAGTATAGTCCGCTATGAAAGATAGGTTATTTATATGAGTTATGCTACTGCTTTAGAAGATAAAATAAAAAATTTTTACAGCTTATCTTGTGATCAAAATTTTAGTAATACTTTTGTTTTGAATGAAAAAAAAATTGGATCTCCAGTAGCTGTTGCAAGTGAATATTTTACGCCAGATTTATATACCTATAAATACAATAGTCATAATTTTAGATCTATAGAATTTTCCTCTGATGTAGACATACTAACAGCTGGATGCTCTTTTACGTTTGGTATGGGTTTACCATTTGAATACACCTGGTCTCAGCAGCTTCAAAAACAACTTCCAAATAAAAAAATAGCTACATTATCTTGGCCGGGTTATAGTATCCAAAAAATAATTTCATATATTTTTAGATATTTTAAATCTATTGGACATCCTAAAATGATTATTTGTAATTTTCCTGATTTTTATAGATTTCTATTTTTAAATAAATACAATTATGAAATAATGGACTATTATAGCGGCATCTTGCAGAACCCAAGTTTTTCAAAAAAAATTAAAAAACAAATTGAAGAAAGTTGTCCTTCAGATTATTGGGGTTATTACATTAATTATGAATATATTTTTATGCTCGAACAATATTGTGATAGTAATAATATAAAATTAATTTGGTCAACATGGTCTAATATAGGTTCCGACAAAAGTGAAGATCATGACTTTGTTTTCAGCGTGTTTCCTGATGCGGGCGGTTTTAAAAAAGAAATAATTAAAAACGAAAATTTTAAAAATACATTTAAATATTTTTATGAAGATTATGAAAGTGTTAATTTTTATAAATTAAATTCAACAATATCATTTGATGAAAATGGACAAATCAAGTACCATAATAATGAAAAAAAAATAGATTGCCATCATCAATTAGAGAATGAAACTGAAGATTTTTTTGAAATAGCTTATGATAGATATACCGTTCCAGAAAAAGACAGAGATGACATTAAAAAACATCTAAAAATTTCTAGATTAGAAAGAGATAAAAATTTAAACACAACAAATAGTATTTTTGGAGGCATGGGCCATTTTGGCTCCCATAGAAATATTCATTGGGCAGAATTTTATTTTGATATTATCAAAGAAAAATATCCTGAATTTACTATATAATATGATATTATATACAATAGGTGCGCGTAAGGAGCGGTAAATGACTTTTTTATATATTGCTGGATTTTTTTTGATTATAGTTGTTTTTAAAGTTATTAAAAATAAAATAAAAGAAAAAAATAGAAGAAAAAAAATATCACCATTTATTTACTAACATGTTAATTCTGGGTATTAACGAAGGAAGCCACGATGCTGCTGTTGCGCTATTAGATGGCCCAAACATCCTCTATGCTTCGCATGCAGAGAGGCATTCAAAAATTAAAAATGATCATAATTTAAATCCAGAAATTATAAAAGAAGTTTTATCATTTGGCAAGCCTGATATTGTATCGTTTTATGAAAAACGCCTTTTAAAAAAAACTAGACTAATTTTAAAAGGTGGTAAAAAATATACTAAAAATAACTTTAAGTTATCTGATTATGACTTGTTTGAAGAAAGACAATTTTCTCATCATGAAAGCCACGCTGCGGCGGGCTACTATACCTCTCCATTTGACGACGCCGCAATAGTTGTAATAGATGCCATAGGAGAATGGAACACTTCATCAATATGGGTTGGTCAAAATAAAGAGATAAAAAAAGTTTATTCAATAAATTATCCATTTAGTTTTGGATTATTCTATTCAGCATTCACCCATCTTATTGGTTTAATCCCTGGAACAGATGAATATATATTAATGGGGATGGCGGCGTATGGAAACTATAAAAAATATTATTCTAAAGTCAATAGTTATTTTGAATCAATAACTAAACAAAAATATAATTTTCATAAAGGCATTACTGATTGGGATCAAAATTGCAATTTAGAAAAAGAAAAGTTTGACATAGCTGCTGCAGTGCAAAAAGTTTACGAAGATCGTTTAATGGAATTTATGCAGTTTGCCAAAAAAAAGACTAATAAATCAAACCTTGTATTTATGGGCGGGTGCGCATTAAACTGCTCTGCTAATACAAAGCTGTTTGATATTTATGATAATGTTTGGATAATGCCTTCGCCGGGAGATTCAGGCAGCAGCTTAGGGGCAGCAGCGCTTACTTATGGGTCACATATAAATTGGCAGGGCCCATATCTTGGAACTAATATTCCTGGTAAGTATCCTGTAAAAAAAAGCATTGATGATTTGGTATCTAAAAAAATTAGCATTGTTGCAGTTGGTAGAGCAGAATTTGGTCCAAGAGCACTTGGAAACAGAAGTGTCTTAGCCGACCCAAGAGATCCAAATATAAAAGACATAGTTAACAAAATAAAAAAAAGAGAAGAGTTTAGACCATTTGCGCCTGTTGTATTAGAACAATACGCCGATGATTGGTTTGAGATGCCGCAAAAACAATCACCCTATATGCAGTTTGCGGTCAAGTGTAAAAAACCAGATATTATTCCATCTGTTGTTCATTATGACGGCACTAGTAGGGTTCAAACTGTTAATAAAAAACAGAATACGGGACTTTATAATTTATTAATCAAATGGTATGACATAACAGGAGTTCCAGTGTTATTAAACACAAGCTTAAATATAAAAAACCAACCTCTTTTAAATGATAAAACTGATCTAGATATGTGGAATGAGTTATATAATGATAAGCCTTAGATTAGAAGATGTTTTAAATTCTTTTAATGATTTTACCTCTCCTGTGCTCGGACCAGTATCTGACACGCAATATAATATAAGGCGTAGTCAAGATTTTAGATTAGTGTCTCCGTACGTTGAGTACTATTCTCCTGATTTATATACATATGATTTAAATACTCATGGCTATAG